>WNGI01001762.1_pt1 | contig 19265 bp, 20 predicted proteins | sample 5400621 | NCBI WGS metagenome assembly WNGI01 (sample SAMN13153374, study PRJNA577476) | soil metagenome | isolation source: 20 cm soil or saprolite under Garry oak tree replicate 1 | place: USA:California | collected 2016-06-15
TAACGAAGATATTTTTACCGACGGCCTCGGCTTCGATGGCTCGAGCATTCGTGGATGGAAGGTGATCAACGCCTCCGACATGCTCGTCATTCCCGATCCGGCCACGGCCTGGATCGATATTTTTAATGCCGAACCGACGCTCTCATTGATCTGCACCATCGTCGACCCGATTACGCGCGAACCATACGATCGCGACCCGCGCGGCCTCGCCGAAAAAGCGGAGGCTTATTTGAAAAGCACTGGCATTGCCGACACCGCGTTTTTCGGACCAGAAGCGGAATTTTTTATATTCGATGACGTCCGCTTTTCCTACGGCGCCAATTCATCATTCCATTGCCTCGAGAGCGGTGAAGGTCATTGGAACAGCGCACGCGAAGAGTTTCCGAATCTCGGCTATAAAATTCGCGCGAAAGAAGGCTACTTTCCCGTCGCACCCGCTGACACCCTGCAAGACATTCGCAACGAAATGTGCCTCGAGTTGGAGAAAGCCGGCGTTCCCATCGAGAAACAGCATCATGAGGTGGCCACCGCCGGCCAGGCCGAGATCGATATTCGTTTCGCCCCGCTGAAAGAGATGGCCGACCACATGCAGTACTACAAATACATCGTGCGCAACGTGGCAAAGCGGCACAACAAAACCGTCACCTTTATGCCCAAACCCCTTTTTGCAGACAACGGCTCGGGCATGCATACTCACATCTCGCTTTGGAAGAGTGATAAACCGCTCTTCGCAGGCAATGGTTACGCGGGATTGTCCGACACCGCGTTATTTTTCGTCGGCGGAATTTTGAAACATGCGCCAGCGCTTACCTGCTTCACCAATCCGACGACGAACAGTTACAAACGACTCGTGCCCGGATTCGAGGCACCGGTCAATCTCGCTTATTCCGCGCGCAATCGTTCCGCCGCGATCCGCATTCCTACTTATTCAGCCAATCCGAAGTCGAAGCGGATTGAGTTTCGCACGCCGGATTCAGCAGCGAATCCCTACCTCGCCTTCGCCGCACATCCCTACCTCGCCTTCGCCGCACTGTTGCTCGCGGGATTGGATGGAATTCAGAGCCGCATTGATCCGGGTGATCCACTCGATAAAAACCTTTACGATCTCCCCCCGGAAGAACTCGCGAATGTGCCAAGCGTGCCCGATTCGCTCAGTGGCGCTATCGCGGCGCTGGAGAGGGACCACGATTTCCTGCTTAAAGGCGACGTCTTCAATTCCGACTTCATCACAAATTGGCTGGAGATGAAACAAAAGGAATACGACGCTCTGCGTCTAAGACCGCACCCGTACGAGTTCTCGATGTACTACGACGTGTAACCGCCTTCTAGCACAGCCATCCTGGCTGTGGGGCCAACGGGCATCTTGCCCGTTGAGTTTTGTAGGGCCGTCTATGACCGCCGGGCAGGCCAGTGGCCTGTTTCCCGTATTGCAATCTGAAAGGCGGAAACTGAGGTAAACGTGCAACAGGAAAATATTTCGCGCCGGTGAAACGCCGAGCACCATATTTCCTCGGGGCGGTCCTCGCAGCCTGTATCTTGATGATGTTTTGCACGCCATTACCCGATCAACTAATTCTTTTTCCCACCGCTCAACGCATCGATGCGCATGGCGCAACGCGGCAGACTATTCCATTCCAAAATGGTGACCTCGAAATCTGGACGGCGCGTTCGCGGCTCGCGCAACAACGCAATCATGTAGATGTCTACATTCTGCGTTTCTACGGCAACGCCGATCGCGCAGAACGATGGGTTGCACTTGAAGCCGACGCATTCGACGAACGCGCCATCGAAATTTGGGGAATGAATTATCCGGGCTTCGGTGGCAGCTCCGGCCCAGCACGTCTGAAACGAATGTCGCCCGCCGCCCTTGCCGCCTTCGATGCACTGAAATCGAAGGTCCCGAACCAGCCGATCTTCGTTTTTGGCGCGAGCATCGGAAGCGCGGTGGCAATGAACGTTGCGGCCAATCGGGAAGTCCGCGGGCTTGTTCTCCACAATCCGCCACCATTGCGCCAAATAATCCTGCGTAGTTACGGCTGGTGGAATCTTTGGCTCCTGGCCGGACCGGTCGCCCTGCAAATTCCCCACGAACTAGATAGCGTTGCCAACGCGAAACGAATTCATGCTTCCGCAATTTTTCTTCTCGCCGAAAACGACGAGATCGTTCCGCCCAAATTTCAACGTCTGGTAGTCGACTCTTTCGCCGGAGAAAAACAGGTGATCACCTTGCCCGGCGCCTACCACAATTCGCCGATTGAAGGCCCGGTCGTGGTCGAAATTCATCGGGCCTACGATTGGCTGTTTGGTGCCATCGCCCGCTAACGAGATACAGCAAAGGCACCTCTGTGCCCTTCTTTGCGGCAGCAATTTTTTACTTGTCATCCTGAGCAAGGTCGAAGGATCTCTAGCTATTGTTGTCTGCTAAGGTCAGAGATTCCTCGACTGCGCTCGGAATGACAAAAGGTAGCATCATCATGAGCAGCGCCTTTCAGGCGCTCGCCTGCAAAATAGCAAATCGACATTTTCGTGTTGTACCTGCAACACCAAATTGTTATCTCGTGGGCGCCCCCCCGCTCTTTGCCGCATTTGTAGGGTGTCTGTGCCAGAGGCCGCAGCTTTCGAATGGCCTTTCACAGAAACGCCCCACAATTAAGCGGCCTGAAGCGCTCGTCTCGCCGCGTGACGACGAGTGATTCGTGTCTTCCACCCTCCATGTATAGTCTGCGCTTCAGTTTGAAGACGCAAAAATTTCCGATTGTCCTAGCGCTTACTGCGCTGGTCTGGATTGTCTTTGGGCAAACCGCGCACTTCGATTGGGTGGGTTACGATGATCACGACTACGTTTATCGCTCCGGTCGCGTGACCAGCGGGTTGAATTTCTCCAACCTCGCATGGGCCTTCACTCATTTTCACGCCACCAACTGGCATCCCATCACCACCCTGTCGCACATGCTCGACGGCCAATTGTTCGGCGTAAACCCGGGTCTGCATCATTTCAACAGCGTCGTCATTCACGCACTCGCCGCCATCGCGTTATTTCTTACTTTGGACTCGCTGACTGCAAAGATCTGGCGAAGCGCATTTGTCGCCGCTGTCTTCGCCATTCATCCGCTACGAGCGGAATCGGTGCCATGGATCGCCGAGCGCAAAGATGTCCTGAGCGGTTTATTCTTCGCGCTTACTCTGCTGGCTTGGTCCAACCACGCATGCAGGAAATCGTTGGCGCGCTATTTGATTGCGCTCCTTGCCGCCGCGCTTGGAACGCTTTCCAAACCGATGCTGGTCACGATTCCGTTCGTGCTTTTGCTAATCGATTATTGGCCGCTGAATCGTTTTCAAAAGGAGAAAATCATTTCGCTGATTCTGGAAAAGATTCCTTTTGCGCTATTCGCCGCAGCCTCGGCGGTTGCGACGGTGCTGGCCCAACACGGCCAGATCGATACCTTCGGATTCTCGCTGCCGTTGCGTTTCGAAAACGCAATCGTTAGCTACGCGATCTATTTGCGTCAGCTGATCTGGCCCATCGATCTCGCCGTTCTTTATCCGCATCCGGAAAAATTCTTCCCGTTCCCGATCATCGCCGGTTGCATTGCGCTCCTGATGGCGTTGTCGGCAATCGCGATTATTTACCGAAACGATTCCCGTTTCTGTTCACCGGCTGGTTTTGGTTTGTTGGCATGTTGGTCCCGATAATTGGAATTGTGCAGGTGGGCCGGCAAGCTCATGCCGATCGCTATACTTATCTGCCTCTCATCGGCATCACCATCACCATCGTGTGGCTCGTTGCCGAACTGACGGAGCGCTGGCGTTTTCGAAAACAAATCGGTGTGCTTGCATCCGCCGTTGTCATCATCACGCTCAGTGCTTGCGCGTATCATCAAACCGCTTTTTGGCGCAACGCCGATTCGCTTTGGCCGCATACGCTTGCGGTAACGACAGATAATGACGGCGCACACCTTGCCTTCGCGACCGCGCTCTTCGCCGAGGGCAAAACCGAAGAAGCAATTGTGCACGCGCGCGCGGCGGCGGAAATTCGCCCGGCTAATGCGGGTGCTTATGGGAAAGTGCCGGTTGGTCTGGAAGGGAAAGCACTCGACGGAGCGATTCTTTTCTAGAGCGCGCGAGTCGAAAACGAGCCGAACAATATCGGCGCCCGCAACACATTTGGTGTCTTGCTGGTGCAGAAACATCAGACGCGCGCCGCCATCGAGCAGTGGGAAACCGCGCTTGCATTAGACGCGAACGACGGAAATACGCAGAGCAACCTGGCATGGGTGCTCGCCACCGCGCCCAACGCCTCGCTCCGCAACGGAATTCGCGCGGTCGAATTGGCTGAACGCGCACTGAAACTCGCCGGCGGCGTCAGCCCGATTTTGCATCGCACATTGGCCGCGGCCTACGCCGAAGCCGGTCGATTCGACGATGCCATCGCAACAGCGGAGCGCGGCCGAGCATTGGCAGAGCGCGAGGGCAACCGCGAGTTGGCTGACGAATTTACCGCCGTCCTCCCAATACCGACAGCACCAACCCTTCCGCGACGCCAGCCTGCAACTGCACGAAGATTAATTACAAGAAGCGCTTGCGAGCAAGAGCTGGAGGGGCGAGCTCCGCGAGCCCGCGTAGCACAGCCATCCTGGCTGTGGGCCAACGGGCATCTTGCCCGTTGATCCGAGCCATACGGCGATCAGTCAAGAGGGGGCCTGGCCAATCCCTCCACCGAATTACCTTGCAACTTTGGCAAGCGGCCTAATGTTGAAATATACATTATGAGCTTGCTCGCGAGCTTCATGAATCTGGCAGGGCCAGATCTGATCGTTATTCTGTTGATCGTCCTTGTCCTTTTCGGGGCAAAGAAATTGCCGGAACTGGCGCGTGGAATGGGACAAGCCGTTCGCGAATTTCAAAAAGCAAAAGACGAATTCAGCGACGAGCTAAACAAAGCCGGCAAGACCGAGGAAAAAACAGTTCACCCGGCCCAGGCAAACGTCCCGCGGATCGAACCGGGAACTCCCGGTGCTACCCAGCCCGACCCGAACCAGACCGTCGCTCCCGGTAACCGCGCCGATCAAGTTTAGGCGCCTGTTGCGCGCCTTATTTTATCATCCTGAGCAAAGTCGAAGGATCGCTAAGGGATTTCAGCACGTCCTCCTGCTCCTGCTCGTACTCATGCTCAGACGACGTCGTTCTTTGGATGTCCAGCGTAGTCAGTGTGGCGCAGAGAGCTGTCACTTGCGCTCTCCTGAGCCGTGGCTGAGCTTGATCTCGTTAGGCGTTGAGCCGGTGTGAGCACTGATCCCATTGATTCCGTCACAGAGAAGGTCGCGGCCATCTTCGCAGAGTTGGCAGGTGATCCGGCGCAGCAGACACAACGATCAAATCCGGCGATGCAGCAAACGGCCACCCGCTGCGCGATGATATTTTCCAAGGATTAAGTCATCATCAAGCCTATGAGCGAACAACCAGATTATCCTTACGCTACCCATCTCGATATCAAGTTTCCAGCGCTCCGCTTGGTGGACGTTCCGGCCCTGGTCAAAGCCTGCACCGATAAGTGGTATAACCAAACACTCTGTAAAGTGAACGACTCCATTGTTCGCCTCGGGGTCGTGCAAGGCGAGTATCACTGGCACAAACATGACAACGACGACGAGTTCTTCTTTGTCTTGGAGGGACACTTTGTCATCGATCTCGAAGATCGCTCGATTGATCTGCAGCCACAGCAGGGATTTGTCGTTCCCAAAGGCGTCAAGCATCGCACGCGCGCCCCTGATCGAGCGGTCATTCTGATGGTGGAAACCGCCGCCATCGTTCCTACTGGTGATGCGTAGCGCCGCGGACGAGCTATCTGTTATCGCTAATCCGTCAATCAGAGACTCTGCTTTCGTCAGCGTAATTCCGAAAGCTTGCGCCTACCACGGCAGGCAGACTTGACTCACGTTGTCTCAGGCTCGTTAGCTTGCCCCAAATGATGGCCCTGGTCTGTGCGCCCAGCGGACATCTTCCGGCTGGCCTCATCCTGTCATTCCGAGCGAATACGCCAGTCCCTCAGACCGAGGAATCTCTAGCTGAACCTTCTTCTGCAAACAATTAGAGATGTCTCGACTTCGCTCGACATGACAGAAGCAAATAAAATAGGGTTTCGCGCAATCCTCCCTGGGTTGTATAACTTGGCTGCGAGATGGAGCGGCGACATATCAAATGGCTCCCGCTGTTGTTGGCGGGATTGTTTTTCGCCTATCAATATTTTTCCTCTGAGAAATTCGTCAATCCGGAGACAGGGCGGAAGAGTCACGTCGCCATGTCCACCCGCGAGGAAGCATTACTTGGACTCCAAAGTTATCAGCAAGTCCTGGCACAGTCGGAGAGTATCGATTCGGGACCGGAACTCGAAATGATCAAGCGGGTAGCGTCGCGGCTAGCCAGCGCCACAGGCAAAGCAGGTGCGGACTTCGACTGGCAGGTCTCGTTGATTCGCTCCTCGCAGATAAACGCATTCTGTTTGCCGGGCGGCAAGGTCGTAGTTTACACCGGCATTCTACCTATCACGCAAAACGAACCTGCCCTTGCGACCGTTCTAGGTCACGAGATGGCGCATGCTACTTCGCGACATGGTTCGCAGCGCGTCTTAGAACAGAACCTCGCCCAAACTGCGCTGACCGGAGTAGCCATGTCGCTCTCCGATATGGACTATGACAAGCAACGCGCGGTGATGGGGGCACTCGGTGCGGGTACTCAATTCGGCGTGCTCATGCCATTTAGCCGCAAACATGAGTCAGAAGCCGATGCGATTGGATTGCTTTATATGGCGCGAGCTGGCTACGATCCGCGGGAGAGTATCCGCTTTTGGCAACGAATGGAAAATGCCGGAGGTGCTCAACCACCGGAGTTTCTTTCCAGTCATCCGTCGCACGGCACCCGCATTCAGCAGTTGGAAGCGGAAATGCCGAAAGCATCAGAAGAATACAACAAATCTCCACATGCTGATGTGCCAATGTCGTTGTAAGCCGCTTGCATTAAGCTACTACTAGCCGAGAGTGATTTTCCGTCTTTTACGTTGCAGCGAAGGCGGCGTTTCGCTAAGATTTCCTCTCACTTATGCCGATCTCCATATTCCTCCGTTTGGGCAAACTCATCGCGGGTTTTGTGTTCATGATCTCCCCTCTGGCTCTGGCCTTGCCACCGGGCCTGCTAGACAACAATCATCCCGCAGTTCAGGCGGTGATAGCTGTTCAGAAAAGCGTCACCGATACCTGGATGCAACAGCCGGAAGTTCTCGGCACCGCGGTCAGCGCGAATGAATCTGGCACTGCGGTTCTTGCTGTTTATGTTGATCGCGACGCAGCCAAGGCTGGCGACGTTATTCGCGACCTGCCCAAGAATGTCGGTGAGATAGACGTGCAAGTGCATCTGACGGACAAGTTCCGTTCCATGCGCGGCAATCCGCACGGCGGTTCCAGTCACACTGCGCTGCAAACGCCCCCGATTCAGCTTGGAACTTCCGGAGGTTGGAGCAAGGACCTGGCGAATGGTTATTGCTGCGGCGGCACCCTCGGCTCGCTGGTTCAAATCGGCAGCACACAGTATATCCTGAGTAACTATCACGTTTTTGAGTCGGATATCGTTCCAGGCGGCAACAACACCGTTGCTACTACCGGCGATCCAATCATTCAACCCGGGCTAATCGACGTTAACTGTAACGTCAACGGCGCACAAACAGTAGCGACGCTGGTGAAAAAGAGTTCGCTACCTAATAGTAACGTTGATTGTTCCATCGGAAAAGTTGTAGCCGGGAAAGTCGCCAGCAACGGCTCAATCCTGGAGATTGGCACAATTTCCAAAAGTACGCTGGGCGCTTCAATCGGACAGGCGGTGAAAAAGAGCGGACGTACTACCGGGCTATCGCGCAACTCCATTGTGGGTTTGAACGCAACGATTCGTGTTGCCTATGATAACGAATGCGCCGGTGGTGCCGCCTTCACCAAGACTTTTACCGGCCAGATCGTGGTTGGGAACAGCGGCAGCAAATTTCTCAATAGTGGCGACTCCGGTTCGTTAATGGTGGAAGACGTAGCGACCAATCCGCGGGCGATCGGTTTGCTTTACGCCGGCAGCAGCACCGATGCGATCGCGAATCCAATCAATCAAGTGCTGAGTTTCCTCGGCGCGACCATGGTTGGGCAGTAAGAGTTCGCCGATTTACAATTCAGGTGCCCGTTCGTCGCCAGGCGAACGGGCATTTTTTTGCTTGTCCCTAAACTCCGGTTTCTCTTCTCGTCCCAAACCGGTGTGTGTTAGCGTCGCTTGCGGAGAGTGTCTCCTCTCCTCCTCGATCGAGGAGAGAACTAAGGTGAGGAGCCGAAAGATCGGATGCTCCCTTCGAACGGATCAACCCAAGGAGAAGAAAATCCCTCACCTGTATGCTCTCCCTTTTTAGAAAAGGGAGAGGCGAAATCTCGTGCAGCGGACGCTGAACCGGTAGCCAAACTCTGTTTGGGAATGGACTCTCTCTTGAGGAGCCTTAAAGATGCTGCGACGATGCCGCATCTACATGGGCCCCTATTTATGAGACGGCTTAGCGCGCTCTACCTCTCGAGTTTCCCGACTAACTAAATCGATGCGCAAGCCAAATCTCATCGTGTTTCTGACGGACCAGCAGCGCGCCGATACTATTGCCTGCGATGGCAGCAAAAAAGTTTATGCACCGAACCTGTGCAAGCTTGCTTCAGAATCGGTCATTTTTGAGCACGCCTATGTTACCCAACCTCTGTGCGTGCCTTCGCGAGCGTCACTACTCACTGGAATGTGGCCACATCAAACTGGCTGTATGAAGAATGGTATTTCACTTGATCCCCGAATTCGAACCTTTGCCGAGCTAATTGGCGACGACAGTTACCATCCCGCCTACATGGGAAAGTGGCAGTTGGGGGATGAAGCGAAGCGACAGCGTGGATTTCGCGATTGGATTTCCACCGAAGGCGTCGGTGATTACAGCCGATTCCTAGACTTGCGAGGCTACACTCCGGACAGGCCGGACGGATCTTTTTCCGAACGTCTGGTCAGCCAACTGCCGCTGGAGATTTCGAAACCCAGATTTCTGGAAGAGCATGCCTGCGAGTTTATCGAGATGCATCGCCGCGATCCGTTTGTTCTATTCGTTTCGTTTGTTGAGCCCCATTCACCCTACAACGGCCCTCTAAACCTTGAGCACGCGCTCGAAGATGTGGAACTTGATGCAACCGCGGTCGCGCCAGTCAACGACAATATTCCACTGCGCTACAAACTAATGCGGGAATGGCAGCAGGCCGAGGCGATCCTGGATCGGAAGCGATTACCCAATCTCTATTTCTTCGGAGTTACTCCAGACGAGTATCGCGCGATGAGACAACGGTATCTTGGCCTGGTCACGATGGTTGATCAAAGCATTGGCGGAATTTTGTCATGTCTCGAACAGGCTGAATTATTGGATGAAACCATCGTTGTCCATACCAGCGATCACGGAGATATGCTTGGGGCGCATCATCTGTTTGGAAAAGAAGTCATGTTCGAAGAAGCGGTGCGCGTTCCCTATCTTGTTCGATTGCCCAGCCAACGCCAGGGCCTAAGAGTTGTTCAACCGGTGAGTCATATCGACTTCCTTCCGACTTTGCTCGATCTCCTGGGTGAGCCCAAACCAAATCAATGCGCCGGCAAAAGCCTGTCTCCACTGCTGCGCGGCGAAACCATGCCACCGGAAAACATTTTTATGGAATGGTCCCCCAATCGGGTCAAGGTGATGAAAGGGACAAAGCTCGCGCCGCGCCGGACGATTAAACGCGCAATGAATGAATCTACCCGCGCTGTAATCTCCCCCGAAGGCTGGAAACTTTGCCTGAGAGACCAGGACTTGAATGAATTCTACAACTTGCAGGCTGATCCAATTGAAGCGCGTAACCTCTACTACCAGGCTGATTATCGATTGGTTATCGAACAAGCAACAAGCGACATTCTTTCCTGGCAGCAAACCACTGGGGATACCTTGAAGCTCTAGCGCTGAAGAGCTACGATACCGCATCTTTATGGACAAGCTGCCCAGAGTAATTGCTACCTCGGTAGTTCGCTCCGCGCATCAGGGTGAGAGTCACGGAGGCGTCTACCTGATTGACCTAAACTCCGGCCGGTTCAATCAAGTAATCGATTGGAATGACGACAGTATTAGCTGGGAAGGTCGCGGCGGCGACCGTGGTCTCCGGGGGATTGCATTCCATAACAATCGAGTTTTCCTCGCCGCCAGCGACGAGATTTTCGTTTACGACACCGCTTTCAACCGTCTCGATTCTTACCGAAATCAATACCTAAGACGGTGTCACGAAATCAGCAGGTATGAAAATACGCTGTATCTTACCTCGACTGATTTAAACAGTGTTCTCGAGTTTGACCTCAACACGAATTCCTTTTCTCGCGGTTATATCATCAGGCGCACCGCGAAGCTCATGCGCGGCTTTCTTAAGCGCATTGCCAATCCCGCGCCGGCCGCGTTCCATCTTACCTTTTTTGACCCCAATGATAGCAGAGGACCAAGAGTAGGCCCAAATAGCAGTAGCCTTCATATTAATAACGTTAGCCACCACGACGGCTTGATCACAATTGCTGGGACGACAATCGAAAGCTTGCTCGAATTGAAACAAGATACGTTGCGAGAGTATGCACCGCTACCACGAAAAACTCACAATGCCGCAATCTACAAAGATGGAATAATCTATAACGATACCGCTTCCAATAGGCTGGTTATTGCAGATAGAAAGAATCGAATTAAGCAGTGTTTCGCTGTTCCTGAATACGAACCATCGACGTTATCGAACGCGCATTTGCCAAACGATCACGCTCGCCAGGGATTTGCCCGCGGCCTCTGTTTGTACGGCGATGATGTGATTATCGGGGGTTCATCCCCATCCACCGTTTCTGCCTACAGCCTCGCCACAGGAAGGCGGATTAACAGCGTTAATCTCTCAAAGGATGTCCGCAACTGCATTCATGGCCTCGAGGTGTGGCAGGGATAAGTCGCGCGTTATGATGGGAACGATTCTGATTGGTTTGCGTGTCGTAGATTTCAGCTAAACTGCTGGACGTATGCCGAACTATCTCGTTCTCAGTACGAGTGGAAATCCCGACAGCAATAGCCGACGGATGGCGCAAATCGCCTTTGACTGGCTAAAGAAAGCAAAGCTGAATTGCGAATGGCTCGACATTAGCAAGCTCGATCTTCCTTTGTGTGACGCTGACGCCTGCTACAATCATCCGGCTGCGAAAAATTTAACTGCCGCAGTCGAAAACGCCGACGGAATCATTGTCGCAACGCCAGTTTACAACTACGATGTAGCCGCTGCGGCCAAGAACATGGTTGAACTAACTGGAAGTGCTTGGGAAGACAAAGTCGTCGGTTTTCTTTGCGCCGCTGGTGGAATGGGCAGTTATATGTCGGTCATGAGCTTTGCTAACAGTCTCATGCTCGATTTCCGCTGTCTCATCATTCCGCGATTTGTTTATGCTACCGGTAATTCTTTTGACGGCGACAAGCTCACCGATACCAAGGTTGCGAAACGGATCGAACAAGTCATCGCCGAGCTTGTTCGGGTGACCATAGGAGTGCGTAGCTAACCCGTCCCGATAACGTAATGCCATTTCTATCATTTAGCGCCGATTCGGCCCTTACCTTCATCCTCTCTTCTCGGAGGAGCGGGCAGGTTGAGAGGCGCGACGCCTGAGGCGGATACTCGAGGTTTATGAAACCGTTCGCAGCCTGATGAACAAGTGGATTGGGACTTCCGGATTCCAATACGCGGAATGGAAGGGAAGCTTTTATCCAGAAGATTTGCCGGCCGCGAAAATGCTTCCGTTTTACGCCGAACGATTCAATACCACCGAGGTCAATTACACCTTCCACCGAATTCCGGCGCCGAAAACAATCGCCAACTGGTGTCAGCTTACCCCGGAAACATTTCGATTTACCTTAAAGGCGCCGAAAAAAGTCACGCATTTCGCTAGACTCCGCAATTGCGGCGATACGGTTGACTACTTTTACGACGTAGTAAGCGGCCTGGATTCGCGGCTTGGCCCGGTCTTATTTCAACTTCCACCAAATCTAAAGAAGGACGCCGTTTTGCTCGAGCATTTCACAGAATCGTTGCCGGCAAGTATGCGGGCGGCTTTTGAGTTTCGCCATGAATCATGGTTGAATGAGGAAATATTCGCGCTGCTGCGAAGGCGAAATGTTTGCTTGTGCATTGCCGACACCGAAAAGCTGGAGACGCCAAAGGTCGTGACCTCCGATTGGGGTTACCTGCGTTTACGACGTGAAGATTACCAAACGGATGACGTGAAGCGATGGGCAGACGTAATCAAAGAACAGGTCGGCAAATGGTCGGATGTGTTCGTTTACTTCAAGCACGAAGAAGCCGGAATTGGGCCGAAGTTAGCGAGTCAGATGATGGAGTTGCTTTAGCGGCGATCTATGACCGCCGAAGTAACTAGCGCTGGTCCGGTTCACCTTCTGGTTCCCATACTCCGTTTGGGAACCTAATCCGTCTTCTTAAATTCTGTTTCATCTGCGATTTTGGTCGGCTCAACCGAATCCAGATCGTATCACTACGGCAAGTCCAAGAGGAAACGGAGTTTCAATAACTGAGGCGTCCCCAAACAGAGTTTGGGAACGAGATGTTATGAAAACCCTCGGTCATCCGCCTTCGTGCCACTACGGCGCGACAGGTAGCCCGCCGCTACAGAAGAAAGATCAGGCGACGGCGCGTCGCTTTTGCTTAACCAGCGCAGCGGATGAGCGGCGGCCGTCGCGGCTGGAACTGCGTTTTACCTTTAGAGACTGATTTCGGTTCAGGCTTTCCTGTAAAACCTTGACCAGATCGACCACATTGGTAGCCCGAGCCTTTACCTCGACCTTGGGCGCGATCTCTTTCTTGTTAGCTTTTTGCTCGATCAGCTCCATGACCGCATCCCGATATTCGTCGCGATATTTCTGCGGCTCCCAAGCGCTGGACATGCTTTCAATAAGGGCATGCGCCATTTTCAGTTCCTTATCGTTCAACTCGGTCTTGGGCCGATTCAATTCCTCCGGCGTGAGCACTTCGCTGGCGAAATGCATAAGCTCGAGAATGAGGAAAAGTCCATCCGGTTTGACTGCGGCCAGGTACTCCCGATTACTGATAACGACCTTGGCCACGCCGATCTTGCCGGTACCGCTCAGGGCCTTGTGCAGCAAAGCGTAAGCCTTCTCGCCACCCTTTTGTGGCTCCAAGAAATAAGGCTTATAAAAAAATTTCGGATCGACCTGCTCCAACTCGACAAAGTCGGTGATATCAATGGAATGGGTGGATTCAATCCGTACTTTTTCAAAATCTTCATCTTTCAAAACGATATAGCGTCCGCGCTCGTATTCGAAGCCTTTGACGATCTGATCGGCGGAGACTTCTTTCAGATCGGCCTCGGCCACCTTCTTATATCGGATAGGGCTAAGATCAGTCGCGCGCAGTTGGCGGAAACTTAATTTCTCCTCGCGAGTGGCGGGGTAAACGGCTATCGGGATGTAGACTAAACCGAAACTGATGCTGCCTTTCCAAATAGGACGCATAAAATTCGAGAGTCGCGCACCTTAGAGAGGTTACTGCCCCTTGTCAATCGCGCGACGTTGCTTTCTTTCGAGCAGCAATTAAGCCAAACGAATGCGCTTAAAAGTGGAATGAGGTTCGAAAGTCGTTTGACAATTGTAGGGCGTCTGGGCCAGACGCCTTCCACTCACACCCCTTTGGCTCCCGCATCTCGTTTGGCTGCGGGAAGCGATTGTGCCCGGGCGGCGGCGCGCTCCGCGTCTTGCAGACGCCCGACCGCGCGATATTCCTCAGACAAATGTTGCCAGGGCAACCGGCGGTTCGGCGCGAGTTGTGTCGCTCTTTCAAAGGCTTTCACCGCGTCGCGATGATTTCCTTTCTTTTGATAAGCTAATCCGAGGTGTTCCCAAACTGGCCCATAGTTCGGCGCCAGACTTGCGCCTTTTCGGAGATAGGAAATTCCCGCATCAAGCTGTCCGGTGGTCGCCAAACAATAGCCCAACTGCGATTGAATTAGGTAATCTCGCGGCGCCAGACGCGCGGCGCGCTGCAGCGGAGCAATTGCTTCCGGGAGCCGGTTCAGGTCGATGTAGCTATACCCCACCACCGCGAGCATAGAAGCGCTATCGGGTGCTACTTCGGCGGCTTTGCTTATCGCATCCAAAGTAGCTTCTGTATGCCCGAGCGATTTCTCTGCACGCGCGAGCTCAATCCACGTATCCACGACAGACGGCGCAAGTGTCGTCGCCTTTTTCGCGTATTGAACACTTTGTTCTTTGCGACCAAGATGCCAGGCACAGTCGCTAAGGGCAAAATAAGCGAAATAGAATTCAGGTTCGAGCTCAACAACCCGCTGAAGATGTGGGATTGCGGCCGCGAAATGGCCTTGCTCGCCTTCTACTGCGGCCAGGCCGAAGTGCGCGGGCGCAAATCGTGGTTGAATATTCGTTGCGGCACGAAAGGAGGATGACGCTTCGCCGTATCGGCGCATGGTCCACGCCAGCACGCCGCGCAGATACCGCGCGCCGACACTCCGTGGATAACGCTGGGTAAGTTTGCGATTCAGGTAAAGTGCTTGCGGGAAATTGTCTGTCACAACGGCTTGAAAAATCTGCTTTCTTATCGGATCTTTGAAGGCCGGATCGGGCTGCTCAATTGCCCGCTGTACCGGTGGCTTGACCAGTTTTGCCGGCGGCGGCAACTTATTCAACAGGCGATCAATCGAAGCATCCTGTGCCAAGGCACCGGTTGTCGCGAGCAGGGCAAATACAAGCACCGCAGTAATGTTCCGCCAGAGCGAAGCAAACAGCGTCATCCTCCCCTTTATATCAAATTTTCGGGTGAGTTCCAAGTAGAAATGTGTTTGCAACTTGTCCGCCCTTTAAAGACTGCTAGAAGGGTAGTCAATGCTCTCTGTCTGCTGGCGATTGATGATTGCGGCGGTCCTGCTTTCGGTCACCGGCTATAGCAGAGCCGCTTGCGTTTGGAAGGTTACCAGCGCGGCTGGAAATGTTCTTTACCTTGCTGGTTCCATTCATGCGCTGCAAAGCACCGATTATCCTTTGCCGTCAGCTTACAATCGTGCTTTCGATGTCTCCGAACGGCTCGTTTGCGAAGTAGATCCCAAGGCATTAGTCCAATCGAGCAGGGGCTTAACCAAGGCTGGCGAATATCCGAAGGGCGATAGCCTGAAAAATCATGTTGATCCGCGAACTTACGATTATTTGCGCCGCCTGTTTAAACTGATGGAAGTCCCGGAAAACAAGTTTGCGCGCTATCGCCCCTGGTTTCTTTCCTTAATGCTGCAAGCACCGTCGTTGCACGGCATGTCAGAGACGCTTGGCGTGGAAGAATTCTTAATACGGCGCGCACACGCCAATGCCAAACCAGTATTGGGCTTGGAGTCCGCTCGCGAACATGCTGACATCTTCCTCGGCCTAAATGATCGACAAAGTGAAGCTATGTTGCTGATCATGTTCATCCCGGCGCAACGCGGCGGCGGCAGTGCCGGGGATGCCTTGGCTGATGCCTGGCGGCGCGGAGACGCCGACACCGATACCCGAATTTTCATGGATGGTTTCCGCGATTTCCCGTCACTTGCTGATCGGCTCCTGACAAATCGGAACCGCAAATGGATTCCCAAAATCGAAGGATATTTGCGCAGCGGTAAGACGTACTTCGTTGTTGCGGGTGCGGCGCATATGGGCGGACCCAACGGCGTGCCTGCTCTTCTGCGCGAGCGTGGTTATCGCGTCGAACAACTTTGATTCTGCGCTGCCGCCGCTTAAGCGGTCGCGATGTTACCGAATCGGATTATCGTCCCTCTCTTCCTGGCGTTGGTTGCTTATTGCTGGCAAACGAGCGGGAATTTCGCGTCAAAAAACCGGACGCACGAACGAGTTTAATCAATGGAAGGGTCTGTCCATGACTAAACAACCTAACGGGATGTGGACGATCAAGGTTTCGATCCCGCCTGGAACTTATGGTTACAAATTTCCAGTTGACGAAAAGGATTGGGTCTTTGATCCGAACAATCCGGGACGGAAGACCGTAGATGGGGTCGAGAATTCTTCGATTCGAAGGTCGGTTGTGAAGGGCGGAGCTCCCGCGACGCCATGACAACGCCCGAGGCTCGCAGGAGCTCTGCCCCTCATGTACTGCGAGATTGCGGCACGGCAGTCGCGTCGCTAGTTTGTTTGCCATGAACTCGAGATTCCTCGCTTTTGTTTCCCTACTCATTGCCTCATTTCTTCTTGCCCCCTCGCTACGCGCACAGGATACGGACAAGGAAGTGGACGATGCCATTCAGCAGGCGACCGAAGTCGCCAAAAAAATGGGTGTGAAGATGCCTGACGTGAAAAAGCAACTCGAGGAAGTTAATAAGGAAGAGGCGAAGGAGAAGGCTGCGCTACAAAAGCAGCTCGAAGCGCCAGGGCCGCTCGCGCTTCCAGATTGGACTCCAAAGGTACCGCAGTTCGAGCCGACCGGCCCAGTTTCGAGGAAGATTGTAAGTGACGAAGTAAATATCATCCAAACCGGAACTTCACTCCTAACGCCCGCTGAGCTTGGAGATAGCTGGGAAGAAGCAGCGAAAGGTGATAAGTTAAACAGCAGTCGCACTAACGGGAGCTATAACGACACCAAGGTTGTCAGGATTTATCTATCCACGCGTCAGGAGCCACTTCAGTCAGTGGTATTGGAGGCAAGGCGTGCTCCAGAAGACAAAATTACGCATGTCACCATCTTCTCTCCCCTGCCCAAGCCTGTGGAAGAATAGAGGGTAGCGCGCGCATCAGCCGACATTCTGTCGGTGTGTATTTTAGCGACGCTTGCTGCGGGCGTCTCCTCTCCTCCTCGATCGAAGAGAGGACTAAGGTGAGGAGTCGAAGATCGGATGCTTTTATTCGAACGAACGGACCAACCTACGAAGAAGAAAATCCCTCACCTTGCCTCTCCCTTTTGGAAAGGGAGAGGCAAAATCATCCTGCAGCGGCCGCTAAACAGATATTCTGTCGGCCTGCGAGGAAAGAGAACCGCCACGGGACGTGTCGGTATGCGCGTTAAATGGGCACGCTACTCCTCAGCTAGGGGCAGAAATCTTTCGTGCGCAATCTTGTCGTTTTTGACGGTGTAAATGCCTACCTCGGACATCTGCATTCGTTTTTTCGAATTCTTATCGGTAGCATCAATATCGAATCGAACCACGAAGGTATCGCCCGCTACGAATGGCCCGCTTACTTTGGAGTCATGCACCTCCATGTTCTTTTCCCACCAATCGTTTTTGCCGCGTACTTGATCGATCCCTCGCATCTCCGCCGGCATGTTTGCCACCTGGCGCGGTTCGACGCTAACGATATCTTTCGCATAAAGATCATCGACCGCCTTCTTCCATTCGCTTCCCTTGCAAAGCTCCACCAATCTCATCGCAACGTCTTCCGTACTCATATTTCCTCCATTGTTTTAGTTTATTTCTGCTACAGAAACAGCTCCTTCAGTTTATTCGATTGTGCAAATTCTGTTCACCGATGGCATAATCCTTTGTCGCCCGACCTATTTTGCTTTCGGGTGTGGCTCTATGACTCCAAAGACGTTGCCGGCCGAATCTTCGGCATAGGCTAGCCAGCCAACACCGGGGATCTCCATCTTTGGCACACAAATCTTTCCGCCGCGTTCTTCAATCTTCTTTATCGACTGATCGAGTGACGGCACCGCGATCGTATTTATCGTGCCGGGACTCTGTCCCTGGCGGGGACGGGCCAGACCGCCATTGATTCCCGGGTCCTTATCGTCGCCTGTCGTGACAAGCCAGTATTCAATTGGCCCACCCTCGAACTTTTTGAACTTCCAGCCGAAAACATCCCGGTAAAACGGCTGCACTGCTTCCGGATCCTCCGTATAAATTTCGAAGTGAATTACGCGTTGCATATTTCAATCCTTTCTAGAAGTTGATTCGCACGAATCTCTCATCGCTGTCGAAGGAACGTCGCGACACAATCAATATATCTTTGTCACGGACGCGGGACAAAGCGCTCCCTACCGAATATGTTTCGCTTTTTGCGGCGAGATTGGCCGTTTTCGTCAAAATAATTGGCGTTTCGATCGCATGATATCTGTCACGCAATTGGAAAATTCACCGGGGCGTCCCGATTTTGAGTGAGATGACGTCAGCGGAAGATTCTTCAATTTTTTTCGCGAAACCGGCCGCTTTTCGCGCGTGGCTGGAGAAACATCATCAGATAAAACGCGAGCAGTGGGTCGGCTTTCATCGGAAAGGATCCAGACGCCCCAGCATTACGTGGCCCGAAGCGGTGGATGAAGCACTTTCCTTTGGTTGGATCGACGGTTTGCGCAAGACCATCGATGCCGAGAGCTACAAAATTCGTTTTACGCCACGCCGGCCGACCAGCAACTGGAGCGCAATCAACATTCGCCGGATGAAAGAGCTTATGCGCGAGGGGCGCGTTGGACCTGCCGGGATAAAGGCTTTTCAGAAACGGATGCCGGAAAGATCGGGCATTTACAGTTATGAAAATCGAAAATCAGCGACGCTAAATGACGCGGCATTGAAGCTTTTCCGGACCGAGAGCGCAGCTTGGGAATTTTTTCAAAGCCAACCCGCATCCTATCGTCAGACCGCGATCTGGTGGGTGGTTAGCGCGAAGCGCCCGCAAACACAGCAAGATCGCCTGCGCAAGCTAATCGCTTTGTCAAAAGCTGGCTGCAGGATATAGCTTAGCGAAGGCAATTCACGAACACTGCATCGACCTGGTAATACATGACAATCCTGGCTGCTAATGCTCTCACCATCCTCCACGAATGGGTGCAGTCGGAGAGCCTGCGAAAACATTGTTACGCGGTTGCTGATTCGATGAAGCATTTCGCACAGTTGCGGGATGAGGATGTGGATGTCTGGGAAGCGGTCGGATTACTCCACGATATGGACTACGAGCGTCACCCGAATCTGGAGCGAAGTTCGACCGAAGGGCACCCGTTCGTCGGCGTAACGTGGTTGCGGGATCAGGGCTGGAGTGAAGAAATCTGCCGGGCGATTCTTTCGCACGCCGATTACTCAAATATTACGCGCGAGACGCCGCTCGAGAAAACTCTCTATGCGGTTGATGAACTGAGCGGATTCGTCATTGCCGTCGCGCGGGTGCGGCCTTCGAAAAG
>WNGI01001752.1_pt1 | contig 19264 bp, 22 predicted proteins | sample 5400621 | NCBI WGS metagenome assembly WNGI01 (sample SAMN13153374, study PRJNA577476) | soil metagenome | isolation source: 20 cm soil or saprolite under Garry oak tree replicate 1 | place: USA:California | collected 2016-06-15
CGATCCAGTTCTGCACTGTTTCGTGCGAAGCCAGCTTCTTGCCGAACGCCTCGCGCTGCAGCGCGCGCTCGCACAGCATGTCGAAAGCGCGCCGCGCCAGACCGAGCCAGCGCATGCAGTGGTGGATGCGCCCTGGACCCAGCCGCGCCTGCGCGATCAAGAATCCCTGGCCGCGCTTGCCCAACAGGTTCGCGGCCGGCACGCGCACATCTTCGTAAAGAATCTCGGCGTGCCCGTAGCCGAAGCGCTCGGACTCCCCCGCCATCGTCGGGATGTTGCGGAGGCGCTTCAGACCCGGCGCGTCCGTAGGCACGATGATCATCGACGCGCGCTCGTACGGTCCCGCGTCGGGCTCGGTCACCACCATCGCGATCAAGAAGTCCGCGATCATGCCGTTCGACGTGAACCACTTGTGGCCGTTGATGACCCACTCGTCGCCCTCGAGGCGAGCCGTCGACGAAAGCAAGGTCGGGTCCGAGCCGGCCGTGAACGGCTCGGTCATCGAAAAAGCCGACCGCAGCCGCCCGTCCAGCAGCGGATAGAGCCATCGGTCCTTCTGGGCCTGGGTCCCGAAGTGCGCCAGGACCTCCGAGTTGCCCGAATCAGGAGCCTGGTTGCCGAACACGATGGGCGCCCATATCGTGGCGCCTTCGATCTCGTGCATCAGGCCCAGCTTCACCTGGCCGTAGCCCTGGCCTCCGAGCTCGGGCGGAAGGTGCGTGGCCCACAGCTTCTGGCGCTTGACCTCGTCCTGGAGCGAGCGGATGATCCGCCTGAACCCGGCTTCGTCGGCATCGAGGACCTCGAGCGGGTACACCTCCTCCTTGACGAAGGTACGCATCCACTCGAGCTTCTTCTCGAACTCCGGCTCGGTCGAAAAATCCCAGCTCATGACAGGAACCTCATGTCCCTCCCCGCCGTGCGGGGAGGCTAGGTGGGGGCGTCAACGGAGTATCTCGATTCCCTCGTCGATCATGCCTGTGATGGTAGTCGTCAGCGTCTCGTAGAACGGGTCGGGCCTCTTGCGGCTGCGTATTTGTACAGCGACATTGCCACGTACCAGTTCATCTCATCGCCGCCGGCGCCGTACAGGGCAAAAAGGTCCTCGTCCGGCAGGGCGACCGTCCCTCCCGGGCTTTCCGCGTCCTTAAACTGCGATCGGTGAGACATGATCGCAAGGCATCCCAAGTCCATCAGCGGCTGGCCGATCTGGGCTATCTCCCAGTCCAGCACCGCCACCACCTCAGGGCCGCGGAACAGCATGTTCCCGTAGTGGTAGTCGCCGTGCACGAGCGTGGGCGTGCGCTCGGCCGGGACGCCGGCCGCCAGCAGCCCGCCCAACTCGCCGGCCCGCGCGGTCAGCTCTTCGGGCGCGCGCTGCATGAGCATCGCCCAGCGCATCATCTCGGCGACCAGGGGCATTGGCTCCTCGTCGCCGATGCCGCTCTGCTCGACCGGCAGAGTGTGGAGCCGCTTGAGAACGCCCACCGCCGAGGCCGCTATCTCTTCAGGCTTCTCACGCTTGCTCGTCTCCTCGATTCGCAATCCGTCGACAGCTTCCATAAGGACGAATGGCCGCCCGTCCACCACCGGCTCGGAGCTCATGTAAGGAATGGCGGGGGTCGGGATGCCTACGGCATGCAGCGACGACATGATTCGTGCCTGGCGAACAACGTCAGCGGTCGCCGCGATTCGCGCGCCAGGCGGCGGCAGCCGCAGCACGTAGCGTTTGGCAGCCTCGGTTTCGACAAAGTAGGTGAAGCCCGAATGGCCGGCGGGAATGGGCTCGACCGAGACCACTCGCTCATTGAGCTGTTTCTCGAGGTCGTCCGCGATCAATCGAGATGACATGTGTCGCACAGCGCGCCGACCATGCGCCGGTCGCCCAGCGCGCGCACGACGCTGACACTTGTATAGAAAGGAAGGATGCGCAGGCGGCCCGGTTCGATATGCATCACGTGGCTCAGGTAGTTGACGATCGCCCCGGCGTGGCCGACGACGATGACTCGCTCGGCCGGATGGGCAGCGACGATCTCATCGATCACGGCAGTCATGCGTTCCGTGACGCTCTCGGGCTTCTCGGTGAAGCTGAACTCGTGGCCGTCACCGAGCTCCAGCGGGATTTCGAGCAGTCGCTTGTCAACGCGCACGTCCGCGGTGATCGCCTGCGCCGTCTGAAGCGCGCGCCGCGCCGGGCTTGCGTACACCGCGGCCGGGTTCATCTCACCAGCCCGCGCCGCGAGTCGCCGCGCCTGCTTCATGCCAAGCGGGCTCAGCGGCGGATCCGTATCGCCGTCGACCATGCCCTCGTAGCAGTCGCCATGGCGGACGAGCCAGATCTGGGTGTGGCCGGGGACGTCGATCAGGTAGGCGGCCTCGAGGGCCCGCATGGCCCTGGTCATCCGCTCGGCGCCGCCCTGCATGCCTAGTATTCGAGCACATGCCTGCGGCGACAGTGAGCGTGGGCCCGGTGGCCGTCACCTATGTGCATGAAGACACCGCAAGCGGCTACGCGCTGCTCGAGTGGGAGGCGCCGCCGGGCGCCGCGAGCCCGCCGGTGCACGTGCATCACCGAACGGACGAGGGCTTCTACGTCTTGAGCGGCGCGTATCGCTTTCTCGTGGACGGCAACACGATCGACGGGCCCGCTGGTTCTCATGTGCTGGTGCGCGCCGGCTCGCCGCACACGTTCTGGAACGCGGCCGGCGTGCCGGCCCGCTGCCTCATCATCCTGACCCCGCCGGAATTCGCGCAGTACTTCCGCGAGCTGTCGCTCGGCCTGGTCGACGCGAAAACAGAGGAGGACTCAATCGAGGTACGACGCAGGCTATCGGCGCGATTCGACATCGAGGTAGTTGGGCCGCCGATCAAGCCCTGATGACTCGCAGGGGTGCTCGCGGCTAGACTCTTGTGACCACATGCTCCGTGGAGCGGGCATCGTCGCCCTATTCGTTCTACTCATGGCCTGCGGCGAGAGCAGCGCAGCCCAGAAGGCCTCGCCTTCTGTGGCGCCGGTTCAGCACACCTGGAATCAGGACCTCACTCTGGCTGGCGACGTGAGCGGGCACATGACCGGGATCGTTGCCGACGTCGGCACGCAGACCAGCGCGTGCACGGGCGCGAAGCCGCGGCCGGGGGAGACGTGGTCGACCAAGTTCTACGGAACGATCGACGCAACTGGCGCGGTGTGGGGGATCGACTTCGTGATCCAGAACTACGGCGGGCCGGGCACGTACGACACGCGCGCGGTGGCCGTGCAGCTGCACTCCACGGATCAAGTGCAGGTTTGGCAGAACACTTCGGCGTCAGACAAGGTGGTCTTCACCCTGGATCGGTCAGGGCAGACAGGCACCGTCGACGCGCTCCTCACCAACGCCGACTCCGGCAAGGGCAGCGCCGAGCACCTGACCGGCGCGTGGAACTGCAAAGCCTGATTTTCTGGAAAGTGTGAGCAAGTCCCTCCCCACCGAGTGGGGAGATAGGTGGGGGCGTCAACTTCGCGACTGTCCCTCCCCACCGCGTGGGGAGGCCAGGTGGGGCCGTCGACTTCGCGACTCAGGGATAGTTCTTCCCATGAAAGTTGAGTGGGACGGCCATTGTTTCGGCTGTGGTCCGCTCAACACTGACGGGCTGCGCCTGGTGTTCGAGCCAGGGCCTGAAGGATCTGTCGCCGAGTACACGGTCGAGCCCAAGTTCCAGAGCTGGACCGGCATGGCGCACGGCGGAATGGTGGCGCTGATGCTGGACGAGGCGGTTGGCTGGGCGGCGTGGCACGCGGGTCACCCTGGTGTCACGGGTCGTCTTCAAGTTTCGTTTCGCCGCCCGCTAAAGCTGGGGGAGAGGGTTCGGGTCGTGGGCCAGGTGGAGAAGATCCGCCGGACGCTGGTCTACACCAACGCTTATGTGCAGAGCCTGGACGACGGCGACCGGATCGCAGACGCGACCGCGACGCTGATGATGACCGACACAAAGGTCGATCTCCCGACCGCCTAGAATCTGTGGTCTCGTCCCGACGCGCGGCTTTGCCGCGCGTGTCTGAGCGTCGGGGGCTGGCGCAGTTTGGCAGCGCGCACGGTTCGGGACCGTGAGGCCCCGGGTTCAAATCCCGGGCCCCCGACCAATTTTGTATTCAAAACCCAGCGATTTCGCGCGTTGTCAGGAGCCGACGGGGCACAGGCGGGGCACAGATTCCTGGAGAACCTCGCACTCGAGGTTGCAACGTAGACACACTGGCCCGCCGATCTGAACTCGGACGAAGCGATTTGGTCGCCGCCCATAGTTGCATATCAGTTGACTCAACGGTCAGGGCCGTGCGTCACCTTGTTTCGAAAATCGCACCCCTCGCGTGCCTCTACAAACGCGAGGTTTAGTCGCGCGCGAAAAGCCCATAAACCGTGCCGTAGAAACGTGAGTCGATTAACACTCCGCGCTACCCGGCGCTAACGGCTGAGTCGGCGACCGGCGTATTCATCCAGAGCTCTGGATGCCGCCTCCACTAGGGCCCTGAGATGTCGGATGGTGCGTGTTCTGGGGATCACATGGCTCCGTCGAGTCCGCTCTGCTTCGGCGGCGGCGTGTACCCCGGTAAGGTCGAGGCGCTCGTTGCCCGCTGCCACCGATCGCTCGAAATAGCAACTCGACTGCGAAACATCGGCCGGGCGGATAAGGCTGTGCGTGGAGAGGAGGTATTGAATCGGGCCGGGGTCTCCTAGCCCGCCTGGGCCGACTGTGAAGCTAACAAATTGCGCGAGGACGCTCGAGACCACGCTCACCGACAGCATGGCGACGTTCTGGCGAGCTGGCCCGACGGAACGTCCAGTGCGACGGATGTATCCCGGGTCATCTAGCAGCCCCTCACGATCCGCCGAGACAAGGCCAAGGTCGAGCTGGCCGTTGCACGCGAGGCATGCCCGTCCGGGCCGAATGACGTGCGACCTCCAGGTGGCGTTGCGCATCCCGGCGTCGGGGAACGGATCGATATGGAGCCCGCCGTCAATGACTGGGATGAGGTCGGCATAGGCAAGCATGTTCAGTACGGCGCGCGGCCAGGGTCGATCGACGCAACTGAAGATCACGTCGTAGTCGAGCGCAAAAGACCGGCCTGCCGGCTGGCAGATGCTGGCATCAAGGGCGCGGATCACGGGGTCCTCGGCCGTGGCCGCCTGCTCCATGAGGCGGCGCGCGACTTGGACCTTCGGGGTTCGCAGTAAGGCATCGAGGCGGGTGGCGCCGATCAGGCGGTCGAGGTTGACGAGTTCCACAGTGTCGAAGTCCATGACGCCGACATGTTCGATACCCGACGCGACAAGCCGGAGGGCAACCTCCATACCGACACTGCCGACGCCGACCACGAGCACACGCAACCGGGCGATGTCGGCCTGCATCATTTCTCCCCATGCGGACACCGTGCGCAGTTGTGATCCGCGGATCCGTGGCGCGGGACGCAGCGCCTGGTTCCATGACATCCGCAAAACGTCATCCACCACCCGGACGCTCTCGCACCACATGGACTTGCCATCTGGATCCCAGAACCGGCCCGACCATCGACAGTCGCCACCGGCCAGAGTCACGCCGACGAGGGGAAGTCCCGTGATCTCATGCACCAGGAAGGCGTACGACCCTTCCGCATCGGCATCTGGCCCGCTCATGCCTTGCCACCCCTTCGCTCCAGGATGGGAATGGAGAATGACGAGGCCCCCTTGGTCATGCGCCGCGGCGGCTGCGACACGTAGGACGTAGTTGCCTGTAAACGATGCGTTGCCGTGGACACTACGTTCACCGGGTCGCGGCAGGTGGACTGTGCGTATCAGTGCAGTACGCCGGTCGACACCTGTGGACAGCCCGTAGGTGGCGAGCACCACGTCTTCCTGGCGGTCGGCTCGGAGCAGGTGGTCGCAGAGCTGCTTAGCTATCTGTCCCGTCATCGCAACCGATAGCCTCATGCGATCGCCTCTCCCGCGATGGTGCGGACATGGGCCAGCCAGGCCTGGGCCGGCTCAGCGGCGTTTCCCCAGCGTTGGATGTTGCGCGAGTGCTTGGTCCATCCAGGGCGCGATGACGGCTGCGTGTTGCTGTTGGTAAACCCGACTTCGCCCGGGAAGTGGACCCAGTGCGGCGGAACAGCTGGCCAAGTGGCGAGTTCATCCGTCCCCACCCCAGTCGGCACGGCGGCGCCGGCGCGGGCGCCCGCCATTGGCTCGACGACGAACGCCACGACACCGGCCTCTACCACCGCTTCAATGCCGCAGCGGCGGAGGCTGGCAAGAAAGCCCTCGAGGCCGGTGTCAGGCGCGACCGCCATGGCTTACGCGACCTCCGCCCGCTCGCGAATCGAGACGAATTTCTCGCCTTCGTGGATGTGCACGTGATCCGCGTCCTCGAAGACCTTGGGTTCAGGCTGATGGGGCCGGATCTCTCCCAGGTCGTAACTCTGCGGGTCCAGGCCAGCAAGTGTGAGCAGCTCGATCACCGTCTGGTCGGGCTGGTCGGTTGAGAACGGGCGGCCGTCGATTGTGAAGTTCACGGTCACGTGCGGCTTGTCGGCTAACTCGGACATGTGCCACTCCTTCTTGCCCCGGGAAAATGCCTGCTGACCGAGGCTGTGATTCATATTCTAACCACTTTGATGCTGTTGTAAACCAGAACCAACCTGGTGCCGTTTTAGTCCACGGTCAGTCATAATCCATTCATGGTCGCCAAACGACGTCCGACTCTCGGGAGTCGGCTCCGCGAGGTACGGGAGTCGCGCGGCTGGAGCCTCCGCGAGGTGGCGGCGCGGGCCAAGATCAACCACGGCTACCTGTCCCAGCTGGAACGGGCCGAGATTGCTGAGCCAGGACCGTCGATGCTTCACAAGGTGGCCAACGGTTACGGCGTCCCGTTCTCTGCGGTCATGGAGTGGAGTGGCTACATTGAGTCGGCAGGGAAGGAGCTCACCAAGAGCCAGGCGCTCGCGCTGTCGTATCTGGGCGAGAATCCGAGCGAGCAGGAACTGGATGCGGTGCGCGCCGTCCTCGACGCGATTCGGTCTCGGCGCGCAACCTTCAGTGGCGAAGCTGCCAGCCTAGACGTTCACCTCGATCGCGCTGACCGTGAGGCAATACGGAGTCAGGTACTCGAACTGTTGCGCAAGTCCGACGCGCTGGGAACGTTTCCAACACCCCTCGATCAAGTGCTGGACGTCGCCGGCCTCGTAGCAGCCGGCGAGATCAGCCTCGACGAGCTCGAGAAGCGAAACCTCCGCAGGGTGTTTGGGTCACTCGTAGACACCGTGCTGAGTCGGCTCCAGGGCGTGATTCACCTCGGGGCGCGTGAGATTTGGGTGCAGCCGGAACTCCATGTGCTGAAGAGAAGATTCGTTACTGCTCATGAGATCGGACATGACATCCTTCCAGCGCATAAGGCGCTTGCCTATCTGGATGACGAGACGCGGCTGCGGCCTGAGGTCCGCCTCGCATATGAGCGCGAGGCAAACCATGCTGCTATCCAGATCCTGGCCCAGGGCGACACTCTTCGGCGCGAGGCGGATGACTCGCGTCTGACAATCACCTTGCTCTCCGAGCTCAGCTCCAAATATCAGATCTCGATGCAGGCGACCAGTCGCTATGTGGTCGAGGAGACGCGGCGTCAGGCTGCCCTGGCCCTGCGCTTTCGCGGAAACACGGGATATCTGGGCCCACTGCATATCTACTGCTCGGCAGGGTTCGAGTCGCAATTCGGTTGGTCCACGCGGGTGCTACCTGCGAATGCGCAAATGGCAGCGGGCGAAGCGCGGCGTACTGGTGAGATGAGGACATTTCAGGCTCCCGATCTCTCCCTCGGACTGGTTGAGATGGCGGTCGAGGCGGTGGACACGCCCTACGCGTTGATCGCGGTCTACACGCCGACCCCTAAGAGGCTATCTGTGAAGCGCCTTTTGTTTGGAGCCGCGGGACAAGCCGTGGGTCAAAGCTAGTCGTCTCATAAGCTCAGCACTCGATGGCCTGGAAGCTGAAGTACTACCGCGACCTAGACACCGAGAAAGAACCCGCCCGGGACTGGCTCGACAGCCTCAAGGGCCGAGATGAAGTCAAGAGATTGGCTGCGGTCGCAGCTCTGCAATGCGTCCTGAAGGTTCATGGCACTGCCGTTTGCGAAACTGAGTGGGGCAAGCACCTGGGCGACGGCCTGTACGAGTTTCGGATTCGCCACCCAGCTGGGGCGATTCAGAGAATGTTCCCACCGACCAAGGCGATCCGAAAGCTCCTTGGCAAGGCGCCCGCCGAAGACAAGGGTGCGAACGTCCTTCTGCGCATCTTCTTCACCACGTACGGCGCAGGCGTAATCCTGTTGGTGTCCGGTTACGACAAGGGTCGTGATCCAAGCAGCGGCCGGCAGCGAGCCGAGATCAACAGCGCGAGGGAAATGGCTCATAAGGCCCAAGCGGGCCTGAGGGCCCGGCTACGTGAGGAGAAGAGGTCGAAACTCAGCCTCTGACGTTTGCGGACTATGCAGGTGGTGCATAATTGATGTCCTGGAGGATGAGTTGAAGCCTAAGAGAGTTCGTAGCGGAAGCCACGCAGGCAGCGACTTCGACGCATACGTTGCGGAGGTCGAGGCGGGCCTCGGGTCGGGCGGGAAGGATGTACTGAATGCTTTTCGCGCCCACTACACAATGGCCAGCCAGTTGATGGAACTGCGGAATTCGCGAAACTTCAGCCAACAGAAGGTGGCAGAGCTTGCCGGCGTTAACCAGAGTGACATCAGCCGACTCGAGCATGGCGCGGGGTACGCCAGCAAGGAGAAGCTTGATCGGATCGGCGCGGTCTTTGGACTTGCCGTCGGATTTGTTCCGCCTACGCGGAAGAAGCTTCGGGGCGCTGTCTGAGAGTCTTTAAGGGCTCGGGAGGCATTTCGCACAGCCTGAACTCGCGCAGCATCAATCGCGGGCCGCGGCGAGGGTATTAGCCACCGATCGAGTCCCGACACGCGACGTCCGCGCGGCGAGCAGAGCGGCGAGCGTGGGCATTGGGACGGCGACCATCAGGGCGTAGGCTAGCTGGCGGGGCGACGTCCAGCCAGGAAAATGGTCGAACCACGCGTTCTGGCTCTGGTCGTTCCACAGAGCCACTCCCAAGGTGGCAAGGATCAGTGCCAGCAGCACCTGCCAGACGATGCCGCCCGCCACAGCCCAATCGCGCGCGAGCCAGACGCTGACCACAACGGCCAGAAGCACCGCCGCCGTCGGCAGGATGGTTATGAGGACCGGACTTAGGTCAATCTGCGCGGCGGGCGTGCACCACGGAACGCCGTCGGCCGTCGGAGGATTGTCACCATAGAACTCGCAGCTGTGGAGCGTGGCCCGAAAGACCACGACGGCCGCAATCACCAGGATCGACAGCTGCGCCCCTAGAAGCACCGCGGCGATGCGAGTCGCGCGGATGTGGATCACGGCTCGCCGCGAGCTCATCACTAGCAGCAGCGTGAAGGCCGGCCCGACGGCGATCGCGAGGGCCAGGAACGTGAAGGCAAGGTCGCGGTAATCGGGATCGATGCCGTCGTACCCCATCCCGGTGAACAGGAAGGACCCGACGCCGTAGAGGGTGTCCCTCAGCAGCGGCAGGAGGAAGAGGCCCTGGCCGAGGAAGCCGATGGCGATGCCGAACGTCTTGCGGAGCAGGACGGCGACAGCCGCCACTAGAAGGAGTGTTGCAAGGGCAATCCAGGGCCACGGAAACGGGGGCTGCACGAGGACGCACACGTCGTTTATCCCGCGCAATCCGCAAGATGGCTGCGGCGCCCACAATTGGGGCAGATTCATCCGTAGCAGGTAAGCCAGCTCGACTGCTGTGATAGCCGCATATGCGATCGCCGGCGGGCGCGTTATGGAGGTACTACCGCCCTCTGAATTCATTGCAAGCCAGTCTGCACGAAGCGGCCTTTCTTTCCGCCGCGGATGGCATTAAGTCTGGTCGCGACGCGACTCCGCAAGGAGGCCGAAGGGCGGCTGGACGTTGGCGTACTACGTTCGTTCCCACCCGCTGCACGGGGCACAGCCGGGGCACAGATTCCCGGCACCAGGCGGCTCTAGGAGGACACGGACGGACACCAACGCTCGACACTTTGAGTTCAGGCGGGCACCTGCGGAGCCGCCGGGACACTCGAGGACACACAACCAACACGGTTCGGGACCGTGAGGCCCCGGGTTCAAATCCCGGGCCCCCGACCAAATTTCTGAATACGAATCCCATGTTCATCGACCTTCACGGAAGTCGCCGGGTCACAGCCGGGTCACAATTTCCCAGGGAAGTAGTCAGAGATGGCTCTTGTGGACACGGTCTAGATCGTCTTGCAAGGTTGTGGTTCGTGAAAACCCCGGAGCACGCGAGTGATCGGTCACTGATGGAGCGAGCGATAGCCCTCGTCTGTCTTGGTACTGGTCTCGTCGCCTTGTATTTCGGCTTTTTCCACGCCGATGCGGTCTGCGACGATCAGGCCCACCCCGCCTGGGCCTGTCACTTCGAAGCCGCTTTCACCAACGAACCCCTGTTCCTCCTCGTCGGCGCCGTCTTCTTCCTATTCGGGCTCTGGATGCTGTACCGCATTCTGCGCAAGCCGAAGATCACACGCAGCCGGCAGCACGAAAGCGGTGCCGTCCCGCCGTTGCCCCTTCCAAAAAGGACGCTGGCGGTTGTGGGCGGCATTGTCGTTGGCACCCTGATACTGCTTGGCGTAATCGTGGGGGTGAGCGCGGCATCCAAACCTCCTGATTGCACGGTTGGATACTCCGATTCGAACCTCAATATTGAAGTCAGTGGTCAAGGCGCCGACGCGGCGTGCCGACAATTCATACGGGCGGGCCCAGGTGCCAACGCCGACGGGTTCCCATACGGTACTGGCCAGGTAGGCCAGCCCAGCGGCGATGTCATTTGCCGGGTCACATTGGGCACGCTGAGTTATACGGTCAGAGATAGTGGCCTAATCACGGTCTACGGAGGCGTCGCATGCGCGAACCTTCGCGCTGATCAGTCAGCCATCTACAAAGCTTTCCCGCGAGTAGCGTTCGTGATGACCGGCGAGTGTCCAATCGGTCAGCCTTACTGCGCCTCGGGATGGGACAAACTCTCCCAGCCGTTCACCGCCAACGGCGTCGGTTACGCTGCATGTACGGTTCCCGGCAACTGCGACTGGGATATGTTCTGGTCATATAACTGCACTGGCAGCGACCATTACTTCTACACGTCCATACGGGACCGCGATGGCAAGACGCAGGCAACTGGGGACTTCACCCAACCCAATGACAACGATCCGCATGGGAGCGGCGTTATGCACGCCCACGACAACGCCGACGCGGGTCCGCGCACCGTGGATGCGGGGGCCTCGGCTGGCTGCGCCTGGACTGTAATGGTGATCATCCTCGGTCCGCGAAGCTAGACACCGATGGCAAGACTTGGCCGCATGAGCCAGTCTGTCCGAGGTTGACCCAGAAATGAGTGCCTTTAGCGATGGCACTGACCACCGCGGAGGTCACAGCCGTGTCACGCAATTCCGGAACCAGGAGGATACGGGAGGACACGCAAGGTCACGACCAAGCGCCAATCAAGCACAGGAGGACACTGGAGGAGCCCCTGGGATACGGAAGGACACGACATTAGGCCGGTTCGGGACCGTGAGGCCCCGGGTTCAAATCCCGGGCCCCCGACCATTTTTCGGCTCGAATTGACAATCGCAACACTCGAGTGGTGTGCAGCGACCGATCGTCACGACACCTGTCGATCTTCGGGTCAACTGACGAGATTGCCGGACAGGCACGGACGGTGAAAAGCCGAAATTAGGCTCTTTCGCCGATGCGGGCGGGCACCCGCGACCCATAGGTTGGGGCCACAGAAATTTCAGGAGGTGGCCCATGTTCCGTCCCATCGTTCGTCTCTGGTTGCTCATCTTCGTGCCGTTTGCGATCCTGCCGTTCGTGTTCATCTCCGGGATCGTGGTGCCTCACCCGGCGCTGTGGGGCCATGCGGCGTTCCACCTCATCTATGTGCCGATCGCGGCCGCCGCGTGCTGGGCGCTCTGGCGTTTCGTCCGCGAGCCTTCGAACCTCGCCCTGCGCGTGGTCGCGGCTTTGCTGCTGGTCTGCCAGGCCTCGTTTCTATTCGGTCACGCCGGCGAGCTGGTGTCGGTGGCGCAGCGGGGCTTCTTCAGCGCGCCTGAGTCGATCTTTTCCGAGAACCCTCACATGTTCTTTGCGACCTTCGCGGTGGCCGGGATCATGGCGAGCCAGCTGCTGCTCATCGTGCTGACAGTAACTGCTGCCGTCCAGCGACTCCTCCGTCGTTCGCGAAGGGTCACGGGTGGGGAAGCTGCTAGCTCAGCCTGAACGAGCCTGAGCACAGTCATGGCACAGATCCAGGGAGCCAAACTCCTAGCGCCGAGATTCATTTCCAACTGGTCGCTTCCCTGGGACAATCTGCGGATGGGCGTGAAGGCGCGAGCGGTCGTAGGCCTGCTGCCACTCGGCTTCGTGGTTCTCGCCAGCGCCTTAATTGCGATCGCGGCGCGAGTCTTGGGCCACCCTTACTTCGGGACGGACCCGGCGGTGGTTGCGGCCCTCGGCGTTGGTGCTCTGGCCACTGCGGTGGTAGGCCACGCGACCTGGCGGAACGACCGCAGCGTTGGTGTCACGATCGTGCTGGCCGCGTGGACACTCGCGGCCTATCTGATCGTGCTGGGGCTCGCTGGCCTCACGGGTGCGAGCGCGGTGGTCAGGCTGGCGGTCGGTGGACACATTCCACCGCTGACGTTGTTTGTCTTAACCGGATTGATCGCCCGGCGCAGCCTGCTGGCCGGCCGCGCAAGCAGCTGGCCGGTGCTCGTCTCGGTCGGGATCGCTGGGATTCTTTTCGGCGCTATTTTCACGCTCGCGAATCCTGGGCCTCCCTTCGAGCGAGTGTCGCCGATCTTCGACCTGCCCGGTCCTGTTATGAACGCGTTCATGTCGTTGAACTTCGTGTGGCTGGCCACGTTGCTGCTCCCACCGGCGCTGCTGATCTGGTCTCGACGCAGTGACACGCGTGCTGATCCAGGACGTCTCGCCACAGCCGCGGTCGCGTCCTTTGCGCCCGTCTGCCAGATATTGCTGTGCACGCTGCTGGGTTTCGCTGTCGAAGCGCGCGGAGTCAGCCAAGACGGTGGCGCGGTCATCCTGCTGGTCGGCCTTGGAGCAGCGTGGCCGCTAACCGCGGTCGGCTACGGACTGGCGCTTCGTGGACGCGCTGCCCCGTACACGGTCAGCAGCGGCGTGCTGGCCCGAGCTGGCTCGCTTGTTCTCGGACTGATGACGGCGATGATCGCAATCTGTGCCGGACTCTTCGTCAGCCTCGGCCATGGGATTGGGACCACACTCGCCATCGCCGTCTCGGTGCTTGTCGTGGCGCTTGCTCTGCGGCCGATCGCAGTTCGTGTTCTGGCGGCGGTCATCGGGGAGGCCACATATCCCAACCGAGCTGGGATTACATCAGACGGCGCCAGCCATCCACCGCGGCGCGAGCCGTCGCGGATGTCACCACTGTCACGGCGCGAGAGGGAAGTCTTACAGTTGCTGGCAGCTGGTCTGAGCAACGCGGGAATAGCGGCCGAGCTCGTGCTGTCGGAGCGCACGATCGACGCTCATCTCAGATCGGTCTTTGGCAAGCTCGAACTGCCAGATTCGAAGCATGACAATCGCCGTGTCCAGGCCGCCGCCATCTGGGCCGGCGAATCGCATGTTGTAACTCAACGGGTCGACGCGCCGGAAATGAAGGTCTGAGAGGTTTCCTTTATGGCTGACTTCTGGCTCAGCAATCCTTACCGCTGCTGACGGGACAGGGTCGACCTCATCGGTTTCGGGCTGGAACAGATACTGCCGAATCGCGAGCCCCCGCGCCGGTCGCCTTGACCCCGAAGATCAACAACCACATGACGAAGACGAACTCGCCGGCGCCGCCGACCTGACCGACTTCGAACACATAGGGAAGGTCGGGCGCAAGAAGATTGGCGAGGAACTGTCCGATCCAGCTCACCGCGGCGACTAGCAGCAGTGCGCCCACGAGCCACGGGATCTGGCGAGACCTGATTACCAGGTAGCCCAGCGGAACGAGCCACAGGCCGAAGAACATCTCGTCGATCACGAGCCCGTTGGTATGGGCGTCGACTAACAGGGAGGCGAGAGCATTTGACGCCGGGGCGCCGAACGCCTGGATGTAGGCGGGGTTGGTAGCGATGGTCAGCGCGTTATAGAGGTTGATGTCGCTCAGGTAGATCACGACGATCTCGATAGCGACCAGCACGACCATCGCAGCAGCCGCAAGGCGGTCGACGTGGCGCAGCAGCAGGTACAGAGCCATGCCCGCGAGCAGAAATAAGGTTCCCGAGATCAGGTCGATGGTCAGGCTGATGCGGAACAGTGACGTCGACGCTCGAATCCTGTCGATCAGGCCCGAGCCGTCGCCCGAACCCTCGATGCTCGAGCGGATCGCGATCCCTGCCACGAAACAAACGCTGGCCAGCAGATAGAGCGAGCTCGCGATTCGGGCGAGGACCTTCGGCGACCTCAACGGGCTCTCAGGCGCGTGGCGAGGTAGATGATCATGCCCACGGGAGCGATCAGCGCCACCAGGCTGATGGTGAAGAGAACCGCGCCGACCGTCACGTCGACCCAGGCTGGACCGGATTCGGAGGCTGCGGTGATCCAGTGAAACGTGGACATGATGAGGAGCACGCCTGGATATCCACCTGGGGGGATCAGGGTGCCGAGCAACTTCTCGCGCGTGGTCCAGGTTTTCGAGACCCAGAGCAGGATCGCTCCGACGGGCCAGGCGGCCACCAGCAGGATGAGCGCAAGCACCTCAAAGGTCCCGAAGCGCCGGGTAGTGGCAACAGAGGTTCGCGCCTTTTCGCCGCCGCGGGCTTCGGCTGCAATGTCGGCGGGGTCGCCGAGGCGCTCCAGGAGGTTCCGGAGGGTCGCGTCGGACTCATCGGCCAAGCCGCCGCGCTCCTCCGCAATGTGGCGGCGAATCTCGTCGATGATCTCGTTGCGGCTGTCAGGGGACAGGTCGGTCAGTTCTCGCTCGAGGCGCTGCAGATATTCGTCCACCAATTGCCTGGCGTGGCCGGCGGTCATCACTGTCGTGCTCCGTCCCGAAAGATGTTGTCCACCGAGTCGCGAAACCTGAACCACTCGTCGCGGAACTGGGCCACAGCCTTCTGGCCGGAACGGCTCAGCCGGTAGTAGCGCCGCGGTGCGCCGCCCGGAGTATCGCGCCACTCCGTCTCGACCAGACCCTCCGAGCGCATGCGGCTCAGCAGGGGATAGATCGTCCCTTCACTGACCACGAGCTCACCCTTGGCACGCAACATCTGGATCACCTCTCCGCCATAGCGCGGCAACTCCTTGAGCATCGCCAGCACGCAGTACTCGATGACTCCTTTGCGAAGCTGTGTGGCAAGGCCATCGATCGGCACCGGCGATACTGTAGCGCAAGGATCCTTGCATTGCAAGGCACACCGGAAACTTCAGGTTCCTCGCCCACAATCCACACAAGTTGCGCCATCGGAAGCAGGTGCGCAACGCAGCGTCGCCAGGTCTATCTCGGTAGACGGTCCATGTAGTAGTTCATGTAGTAATTCGGCGGCTGAAGATTCGTGCAAATCTGGACGCTCCGGGCGTCGACTTGAAGAATCGAACTGGAAAACGCAGAAACCGACTTGTTTGGATGAACTGTCGTGTGATTCGGGACCGTGAGGCCCCGGGTTCAAGTCCCGGGGCCCCCGACCATATTTTTGAATTCAGCAGCGTCAAGCACGCATTTACGGATGGCGCTGGAGGACACAACCGTGTCACAGATGTGTCACAGATTTTGGAAAGATTCGGCGCCCTCAGCCGCGTTTCGAGGTGGTTCCCAGCCCTCGTTTGAACCTGCGCGCCACCATAAGGCAGCCGATGTACCAGTGGTGGCGCCGGTACTGGGCCGTGCAGTCATCTCTTCGAAAATCCAAGTATCGCGCTGGTCATGGGAACGCTCGGGTCTGGACCGTGAGGCATCCGACTTCCGGAAGGCTATCGGCACCCTTGCCAGTCACCTCTCGGATGTGTCCACGGAATCAGCTAAATGAGCTGTGGGGTAATTCGTTTCGAATCTTGTTGGCGCCGCCCTAAAGAACGACGTCGATGTGATCCCTGGTTGGGGTGCCATCGTCGCACGGTCTTTGCGTGGTCCTTCCTCGCATGACAGCATCATCGGTCCAGAATGCCGTCGGCTCTTCCTCGGGCAGCGAAGGGAGGCATAAGCGCGATCCAGCGGCCGGGCGTCATGCCGTAGGTTCGCTTGAATTGGCGCGTCATGTGGCTCTGGTCGGCGAAGCCGGCCCCGGCAGCCGCCTGCGCCAGCGGCTCTCCCTTCTCGATCGCAGCTCGGGCCAGCTCCAGTCGTCGCAGCGTTCGGTAGCGGTCGGGGCTCGTCCCGAAAGCGCAGCGGAAATGGCGAGCGATCGTGAAGCGGTCGGCTCCCGCGATGTTTTCGAGGACTGAGGCCGGGGTCTGCTCGCGTGCGTGGGCGGTAAGGAAGTCGCGCACGAGTTCGACTGCCCTGATATTGATAGTGGATGTTGTGTGGTTGGCGCGATTGCTGAGCGACACGAGGCTGTCGGCGACTGCCGCCGCTATCTCCGCGCCCCTGATCTCGTCGATTGGCTCGTCGATGTCGGCTAGCACGGACGCAATCGGCGAGACCACAGGTGTCACCTTCTGGACGGGATCCGCGACGAAGGGCAGCGCTTGGCCGACTAGCGCGTCGCGCACGAGCTCAGTCGCGATGTAAAGAATCCGGTAGCCGAAGCCTTCATCCGTTCCTGCAGCACCGTCGTGCACCTCGTCGGGATGGAGCACGTGAAGCTGACCGGGCAGGCAGACACGGCCCGAACCGCGGTAATGGAACGTCTGCACCCCGGCGGCGGTGATGCCGATCGCATACGTGTCGTGGCGGTGCGGCTCGAAGAAATGGGTGGAGAGATAGACCTCTGCGCGCTCGATCCCGTGCGCGGTCGGTCCGAACCGGATCGAGTCTGGGGGCCGGCCGCAGGATCGTTCAAGACGGCTGGCGCCGATGCCTCCTAGCGTCTGCGCCATGGATCAAAGGTATAGCGGGTGTGATGCCTGACGAGCTGCTTGTAGCGGGGATCCGTTGGGGATCGGTCGGGCCCCTTGTGCTCATCTCGCTGGCGATCATGGGCAGCCCCGGCCCCGCGACGATCAGCCTGGTCGCTGCAGGCGCGGCCTACGGCGTACGCCGCTCCTGCCCGTACCTCTTCGGGATCATCGTCGGCACGACGATCGTCCTCCTTGCGGTCGCGGCCGGAATAACGGCCACACTCCTTGCGGTCCCTGGGATCGGCTCCATCCTGATCTGGATCTCGGCGGCCTATATCCTCTGGCTCGCCTATCACATCGCGACTGCGCCTCCGCTTACAGAATTGGCGGGGGCTTCGCGCGCCGTCTCGGTCGGCGGCGGACTAGTTCTCGGCATCGCTAACCCGAAGGCATGGGTCGCGATCGCCGCAGTCTTCGCAAGTAGCCATCTCGCTGATGCGGCGACGACAGACGCTGCCTCCAAGATCGGCGTGCTGACCACCATGATCGTGGTCATCTGCGGCACCTGGCTTGTGGCAGGCGCATCGATAGCGCCGCTACTCCGGGAACCACGTCGAGCGCGCATCGTTAACGTCACACTCGCCATGGCGCTTGTGGGGGCGACTGCGTTGGCTGTGGTTCACTGATAGGCGCTGGCACCATCTCCTCTCGACAACCTGCTGAGCTGGCGACCCTCGCGAGCAGGGTGTCTTCCGAGCCTGTCGCATGGCTCGATCGCCTTGACTGTGCGGCGGTGAGCTGCCGGTGATCGACCGCGCTCAAGCCCAACGGCAGCTCGATGAGCGACCGTTCTCCGCAATCTGGGAGTACCGGGTGCTCGATGTCGCGCATGGGTACTGCCGTCTCGAGGTGCCCTACAACCCACGCTGGGATCGGCCGGGCGACGTGTTGGCCGGGCCGGTATTCGTAGCTGCAGCCGACACCGCGATGTGGGTCGCCGTGATGACCCGCGCGGCCGAACTGATGGCGGTAACCGCCAACCTCAATAGCGCATTCCTGGCTGCCGGGCGGCAGGAGACGGTGACCTGCGAGGCGCGGGTGCTGCGCTTTGGGCGGCGGCTCGTCTACGGCGTGGCCGAATGCCGCGGAGCGGACGGCCGAGTTCTGTCCCACCACACGGTCACGTACGCCCGGCCGGCTTGAGCGGCCATCGGGTAAGCCGGCGGGAACTGCTTGATGCATTGCCGCCTCGGGGCGAGGACTCACTTACTCCTCTATGGCACCGCGGATCCGCCGAAGATGCTGTCTGAAGGTGTAGGAGGGATCGGTGGCGCGCCGCGTCAAGTAGTCGTCGAAAGCCGTCTGCTTGCGCAGCGTCTCACCTGCCTGGATTTTGCGCGCCTGTTCGCGTTCGGTCTGCCAGATTTGGTGCGCCACGCCAAGCACTTCTTCGACACGCTCAGCCGCCACGAACAAGACCCCGTCGTCGTCGCCGAAAACGATGTCGTCGCCGCTGACCAGGTGGGGCCCGAACCGTGCCGTGGTCAGCGCCTCGGACTCCGGCTTGTCTAGTCGCACCGGGCCGAGCGGGCAACTGCCGTAGCTGAACACCGGCAACGCGATTTCAAGCAACTCCGGGGTGTCACGGTGCAATCCCCAGACCACAACGCCCGCCAACCCGGCCGCCCTGGCCTCCAGCACCGCCAAATCGCCGATGCACGCCTCGTCCAACCGCCCGCCGTTGTCGATGACAAGCACGTCCCCCCTTTGAGCCTGGCCGAACGCCTCCAAGAACACGTCCACGCTGCCGTAGTGCCTCGCCGGCAGCGCGTGGCCCGCGATCCGCTGCCCACGGGCGACCGCGCCGATGCCAGGCGGCGCGGCGCGCAATGGGAGGCCACTACGGATGCAGGCATCGGCCACCAGCGGCGTGGACAGGTCAACGAAAGCTTTCAGGGCAAAGTCCTGATTAATCCCCACCGAACCAGCCCTACATGCGCTGCGCCGGGTATGCCTTGCCGCAACACCGTCGACTCACGCCACAGACGCTAGGAGGGGTTGGTCTCGGCCGTCTTGAACGATCCTGCAAGGGGCGAGCGGACTCGATCCGGACGACCTCGCGAGCGCATCGGATGTGATCGCCCTCGTTGGTCATTAGGAGAC
>WNGI01005382.1_pt1 | contig 19264 bp, 17 predicted proteins | sample 5400621 | NCBI WGS metagenome assembly WNGI01 (sample SAMN13153374, study PRJNA577476) | soil metagenome | isolation source: 20 cm soil or saprolite under Garry oak tree replicate 1 | place: USA:California | collected 2016-06-15
TCCTGGCGGAGCACAACCTGCACGTCTGCTTCGCCGCGGTCCGCGAAGTCCGGCGGGCGATTGCTCAGGGCGACCTCTGGGAACTCGTCGAGCGTCGGGCGAGGGCGCACCCGGCCCTGCTCGGCGCGCTCCGGGAGCTCCGCCAGCACAACGCATTCCTCGAGGAGTCCGAGCCGATCTCTCGGCGAGGCGCGCTGTATTACGTCGGACCCGAAACGGCCCATCGGCCGATCCTGCATCGGTTCCGCCGGCGAAAGGCCTGCTGGTCCTCCCGGAACGCGGCCGCCCTTTCTCGGAGACCTTCGCTCCGATCCTCTCGCAGGTCCTCCCGAAGGCGAGCGTTCATGCGATCGTGAAATCCCTGTGGGGGCCGGTCCCGATCGAGCTCGACCACGTGTGGCCCATGTCCCAGTCGATCGTCCCGGAGCGGCCCGACATCGAGTCGCTCGAGACGGCGGAGGTGTTCTTCCGGGAGTGGGCCGCCGGCGCCGGCTTCGACTTCGGCCTCCTTTGGGAGGGGCCGTCCACGCTCGACGAGCTCCGAGAGCGTGCCCCGGGCGGCCGGGTCCCCGACTGGAACGCGCTGCGGGTCCGCGCGACGGCCGAATTCCAGTTCGGCCTCGGCGCCGCGGACGTCGTCCTGAGGGGGGCCATATCCTACGTCGTATCGAAGAACAACGGGAAGGTCCGCAACGTCCTCGCGGACGGAACACATGTCCTCTCCCTCCGCGCCGAGGACGGCCTCTTCACCCTCAAGGCGGCCGGCGCCCGGCGTCTGCGCGCGGCGTTCCCGTCGCCGCGCCTCCGCGTGATCGTCGAACCGGATTCGGTCCCGTTCCAACGAGACGGGAAGAACGTGTTCGCGGGTTTCGTCCGCGACGCCGATCCGGAGATCCGCCCGGGGGACGAGGTCCTGGTCGTTTCGCCCGAGGACGACCTCTGCGCCGTCGCCCAGGCCACGATGAATCGGCGGGAGATGGTGGGCCTCCGCCCTCGTCCGCTCCGCGACGCTGATGCACGCCAGGTAGTCGTCGAGGGTCCGGAGGAGGCCCATCGGGCCTTCGGCGGAGGCCTCCGCGATGAGGGTGAGTCCCCGCCGCGTCGTGCGGATGTAGCCTTCATCGTCGAGGGCGACGGCCGCGGCGACCGCTTCGGCCGATGCGGCGTCGTCGAAGGTCAAGGTGAGGCGGGCGACGGACTTCATGCCGGATAGCCCCGGGCAGATTCGAACTGCCGTCGCGGGTTCCAAAGACCCGAATGCTTGACCACTACACCACGGGGCTGCGGCGGACGGATTTCCCGTGATGTATAAAGCCCATTGCGTCGCGGCGAATCAGCGGATCCAAAAGAACGCGGGGAGGTCGACGAATCGGCATCCGTCCCAGGTCTCCGGACATGGGAACGCGATCACATCGAGGCGGTAGTAGCCCGGCTCGACGGGGACGAGGCTCGCCGAGGCGTTTTGCGTTTCGCTCCGCCACGACGCGGCGTAGGTCGCGCCGGACTCGAGCGGGATCGCGCCGCCTTCGCACGGATGATCCTCGACCCACCGCCATTCGCCTTCGATTGCACGGGAGACGACCCACGGGGCGGAGCATGCGAGGAATATCGCGTGGCCCTTTCCATTGTACAACGAGAACCGAACCAGCTCTCCGATTCCATACGTGGTCCGGTCCATCTCGACGACGAGATGGCCGCGTCGAGGGTCGACCCGATCGGGTCCTTGCAAGGTCGGCAGGACCAGGAGCATCGCCGCCGCGAAGGCGACCCCGAGGCCCAGCCATCGGGGGAGGGTGGGCGTGGAGGGTCGCCACGAGCCTCCAATGGAAAAGGATGCGAGGGCCCATTATCACGGAGGAGACGCTGGCGAGGGAGACGCCGAAACGTCCCCGAGAACGCGGCCCCGCAGGTCCGTCGCGTGCGCCTCCTCGATCCGGACCCGCGCGAAGTTCCCAAGGGGAAGGGGGCCGGGCAGGACGACCTGCCGGTACTCGGGCGTCCGCGCCAACACCGTGGTCCCCTTCCCCTGTTCCGTCAGCAGGACCTCGACCTCTTCTCCGACGAAGCCCTCCCCGATCTCGCGGGCGATTTCGAAGCGGAGTCTCGTGAGCCGACGCGACCGCTCCTTCGTACGCCAGCCGACGACCGGGTGGGGCATGCCCGCCGCCGGGGTGCCGGCTCGGGCGGAGAAACGCGTGACGTTGACGATGTCCGGCCGCACCCGCCGCATGAGATCCATCGTGCGCTCGAACTGCTCCTCGGTCTCCCCGGGAAATCCGACGATGACGTCCGTCGAGAGCATCATGCGCGGATGGGCCCGACGGAAGATCCGGACAATTTCCTCGAACGCGGCGACCGTGTACTCCCGGCGCATCGCCTCGAGGATGCCGTCGTCCCCGCTCTGGACGGGCAGATGGAGGAACTTGAAAACTTTCTCGGAGGCATAGGCCTCGACCAGCTTGTCGCAAATCGGATCGACCGTCAACGGATCCGCCATGCCGACCCGCACGCGGAAGTCGCCGGGGATCTCGGCGACGGCGCGAAGCAACGCCGCGAGGGTGGTCCCGCTGTCCAGCCCGTACGCGGCCGTGTCTTGTCCCGTGAGCTTAATCTCCCGCAAACCTTGCTCGACATGTCGACGAACCTGCGAAACGATCGCCGGAATCGGATCCGAAGCGACCCGCCCGCGCGCGACCCGGGTGATGCAGTAGGTGCAGCGACCGGCGCATCCCTGCGCGATCGGAACGATCGCGTCGTGCCATCCGAACGATTGGGACTCGATCTCCGCCGAGCGATCGCCGCAGGCGGTCCCCGCATCGAGGAGGTCTACGATCTGCGGCCATTTCCGGGGCGGGAGCAATTTCGCCCGCGGGACGGTCGCGAGGACGCGGTCCCGTTGGGCCGCGGCCATGCAACCGGCGACGATCAGCGGCTTCTCCAACGCCGCGAGTTCCGTCATCCGGCGGACCATCTTCCGCTCCGTCGTCTCGACGACCGTGCAGGTGACCAAGACGTGGGCGTCCGCGTCCCCCTCTCCCTCGACGATGTCGTGGCCGCGACCCCGCAGGGCCTCCCGCATGAGGCGCGCCTCGCCGTAGTTCTGGGTGCAACCGTACGCCTCGACGAAGACCTTCACGCGGAGCGCCGATGGGCGGGCGCATATTTCGACTTGTGCGACCCGGTACGCAACTCTTATGACCGGTCGCGCGTTCGAGCCGTTTATGCAGACCGGAGCGGAGCCATCCTCCCCGAGTCCACCGGAGGCGCGGCCCGTGTTCCCGCGAACCGCGCGACGGGGGCCGGAACACGAGCTACGGGACCGCGCGAAGGCCGCGAAACTCCGACACCGGGCGGCGAAGGCCCGGTTGAAAGCGAACCGTCTCGAGGACCGCTGTCGACATCTCCGCCAGAAGGCCGAGCACATGGAGCGTCGGGCCGACGAGCTCGACGGAGTCTCCCGGCCCGAGCCTGCTTCGCCCCTCAACGGCTGAGTTTCGGACGCGCTGCCGCGGGCACGTCGAGGTTCGGCGGGGCCGCGTATCCTCGTTCCGCGATCTCATTCACGTATTGCGTTTCGAGATACAACGAGAGGACGGCACTATCCGTCTTCGTCAGCTTGCACATTGTCCCATCCGGCGTCGCGATGCCGGCTCCGACGTCATAAGGCTTTGTCAACGACGCGGAGAGAAGGTTCATGGCCGCCACCAGCCCTCGGGCCCCTCGGTGGTCGCATGCCCCGGGGGATTGTCTACGAGGAGATCGACGAATACATCGACGGGCTCGCCAACCGCGGCGACGCCGCGCTGAAGACGGTCGAGAAGCAAGGGATAGACGAGGGCTGGCCGATCGTCGGGCCGGCGGAAGGCAGCCTCCTGCATATCCTCGCCCGGTCCGTCCGGGCGAAGCGGATCCTCGAGCTCGGCACCGCGATCGGCTATTCCGGGACCTGGTTGGCCCGCGCGTTGGTCGACGGAGGCGAACTGACGACGGTGGAGCACAGCGCGGACACCGCCGCGATCGCCCGGCGGAACTTCGAGAAGACCGGCGTCGCCTCGAAGGTGAAGATCCTCGTCGGGAAGGCGCAGACCGTGGTGCGGGATCTCAAAGGCCCGTTCGACCTGATTTTCAACGACATCGACAAGGCCGGCTATCCGGACGTCCTCGAACCCTGCATCGAGCGCGTCCGGGTCGGCGGTCTCCTGGTGACGGACAACGTCCTTTGGTCGGGAGACGTCGCGCGGAAGAGCCGGTCCGCCGAGACGGCGGCCATCCGGACGTACAACGAGCGGCTGGCGAAGGACCCGCGGATGATCGCGACGATCGTCCCCCTCCGGGACGGCGTCTCCATCGCCTCGAAGATCCGCGATTGATCGTCGCGTCCCGTGACCATTTAATACGGCGCACGGGCATCGTTGGCGGGAATGCCGAGGAAGGCGGCCCGCAAACATGTCTTCGTCGAGACGGACGGACAGGTCTACCTGGTCCGGGATCGCGGCACCTTTCGGTTCCCCCGGACGGGCGAGAAGCTCCCCTTCCGGACCGATCCGAACGGCACGATGGATTTCGGCACCGACCAGGTGGAGAAGCGGACGCCCCGGCTCGATCATCACCCGGAGGAATGGATGGGTCGCGATGCCGTCTTCGAGCGGTCCGATGTCGATCCGCTCGTCAAGCGGGCGATCTACACCACGATGATCCGGTGCGTCTCCGAGGTCGTGATTTCCAAGGGACCGCGGGTCCTCATGGTCAAAGCGGTCCGCGGGTTCTCGAAAGGGTATTGGAACATCCCGGGCGGCTTCATGGACTATGGCGAAGGGCCGGAGACGGGGGTCATGCGAGAGGCCGAAGAGGAGATCGGCGCGGACGTGTCCCTCGATGGTCTCCTCAACGTCTACGTGTCGGGTTTTCCCGGCAAGCCCGCCTACACGCTGGGCTTCGTCTACCGCGGCCACGTCCGGTCCGAGAAGTTCCGGCTCAAGGCGGACGAGATCGAGTCCGCCTCCTGGTTCACCGTCGACAAGGGACTCACGTTGACGCGGAATCCGTTCGCCAAGTGGGGGCTCGTCGAATTCTTCCTGCAATCTCCCGACGCCCGTCGCGCCCTGCGGGTGAAGCGGCATGGTCCTCTGGAGGGGACGCGGGTCGAGGGTCAGCCGACCGTGTTCCTCGATCGTGATGGAGTGATCAACCGCGGGCGAGCGGGCTACGTCCGGACGCCGTCGCAATTCGAGTTCCTCCCCGGGGCGATCGCCGGGATGCGCTTGCTTCAGGACGCGGGCTGGCGGCTGGTGATCGTCACGAACCAAGATGCCTCCGGATGGAAGCTCGTGCCCGAGCGACAGCTCGCCCGGATCCATGAGACGATGCTCGCCTCCCTTCGGCGGGGAGGGGTTCGGATCTCGGCCGTGTACTACTGTCCTCATCACGTCCTGTCCGACTGCGCCTGTCGGAAACCGCGGCCCGGCATGCTCTTGGCCGCGGCGCGGGATCTCGGCGTTCGCCCGACGGCCGCATGGATGGTCGGGGACAAGCCCCTCGACATCCAAACGGGACGCGCCTTCGGTTGTCGGACCGCTTGGGTCGGCCCGCCCTCCTGGCGGAAGCGCTTCGAGGAGGAGGTTCGCGGATGGTTCCCGGAGGTGGTTGCGGACAACCTGCGAAATGCCGCGGCCGCCATCGTGAAGCGAGGCGCCTAGACGACCGTCGCGGTCCCGGTGGAATAAGGTCTTAGCCCCGTCAGGCCTTGGGTCGGGGGCGGGCGAGCGCATGGTCCAGGACTACGGCCTCTTCATCGGCGGCAAATGGAAGAAATCCGAGGGCAAGCGGTTCGAGACGCGGAACCCGGCCACCGGTGAGGTGCTCGCGACCTTTCCCCTCGCGACGAAGGAGGATCTCAGCGACGCGGTCCACGCGGCCAAGGGTGCCTTCGAAAAGTGGCGGAAGACGCCCGCGCCCCGCCGAGGGGAGCTGCTCCTCGAGGCCGCCCGGATCTTCCGCCGGAAGAAGGAGGATCTGGGTCGGATCGTCACGACGGAAATGGGAAAAGTCATCGCGGAGGGCCGGGGCGACGTCCAGGAAGTGATCGATTTCTATGAGTACGCCGCGGGCGAAGGCCGCCGCATGTTCGGCGACACGGTCCCGTCGGAGCTGCCGAACAAGATGTGCCTAACGGTCCGAATGCCGATCGGACCGGCGGGCCTGATCACGCCCTGGAATTTCCCCATGGCCATCCCGGGATGGAAGAGCGGGGCTGCGCTGATCGCCGGCTGCTCCTTCGTTCTCAAGCCGTCGAGCCTCACGCCGCTGTGCGCCGCGAAGTTCATCGAGGTCCTCGACGAAGCCGGATTTCCTCCGGGCGTCGTGAACATGGTCACCGGCAACGGGTCCGTCGTCGGCGACGGCCTCGTGGCCCATCCGGACATCCGGGCGATTTCCTTCACTGGCGGCGTGGACACGGGGAAGCATGTGTACGAGAGCGCCGCGAAGAAGATGATCAAGGTCGGCCTCGAGCTGGGCGGCAAGAATCCGATCCTCGCGATGGACGATGCGGACCTCGAGCTCCTGATGGACGGCGTCATGTTCGGCGCCTTTGGCACGGCCGGCCAGCGATGCACCGCGGCTTCGCGGCTCATCGTCCATCAGAAGATTTACGCCCAGGTCCTCGAAGAGCTCGCCGAGCGGGCGGAGAAGCTGCGGATCGGGAATCCGATCGACGAGAGGACGGACATGGGCCCGGTCGCATCCGCCGAACAAGAGAGGAAGGTGCTCGAGTACATCGAGATCGGCCGGAAGGAGGGCGATGGCCTCGTGACGGGAGGCAAGAAGCTCACAGGGGGCGCGTACGACAAGGGGTTTTTCATCGAGCCCACGATCTTCGAGGTCGATCGCCGAAAGCGACTCGCGCTCGAGGAGATCTTCGGGCCGGTCCTGAGCGTCCTGAAGGCGAAAGATTTCGACGACGCGGTCTCGATCGCCAACTCCGTCAAATACGGACTCAGCTCGTCGATCTACACGACGGACCTCCGGTGGGCGTTCCGGGCCATGCAGGAACTGGAGGCGGGCATTACCTACGTGAACGCGCCGACGATCGGGGCTGAGGTCCAGCTGCCCTTCGGCGGGATCAAAGAGACCGGGCCGACGGACACCCGCGAGGCCGGGCCGACGGCCTTGGACGAATTCACGTATTGGAAGACGATCTACGTGGACTACTCAGGCCGCCTGCAGCGCGCGCAGATCGACACGGAAAAACTCACCGGCAGCTGATCGGGCCATCTTGACCCCGCGAAGGTGGAGAATGTTATAGTTAAATAACTATAACTCGAGGCCCAGGGCTCTTTGCGACTGGATTCGTGCTGCCTCAGTCCAACGTGAACTCGTATTCTCGGAACACCCGGCAGGCCTGGACCGAGAAGCGGTCGTAGAACTCCTTCCTCCCGCGTTCCTGGGTCGCAAGGTGTTCCGGATGGGTCCTCCACGCTTCCAGGGCCGTCTCGTCGCGGAAGTGGACGATGTCGATTTCCTCGCCGTCATCCGAGTGGTATCCCTTGATGGAGACGAATCCGGGGATCGTTCCGGCGAGTTCGTGCATCCTCTGGGACGCGCGACCGTATTCCCGCGAATCGGCTCCGTCGCGGAGATGGGTCTTGAAAATCACAACGACTTCCTTTGGATCCTTCACGCGCCGATACGTCACCCGCCTCCGCCCCCGAGCATCTCCTTGCTCGGGGCCGTGAGGTGCCTCGGGTCCAATACCTTTTCCGCCTCTTCGGCGGTCAGGATCTTCTTCTCGATGACGATCTGCTTCACCGTCTTGCCGGTCCGGCCCGCCTCTTTCGCGATCTCCGCGGCCTTCTCGTAACCAATGATGGGATTCAGGATCGTCGCGATCGCCGGGCTCGATTCCGCGTATCGCTGCAGCACATCGATGTTCGCACTGATCCCGTCGATGCACTTGTGGGCGAAGACTCGAGCGACGTTCGCCAGCAGCTCGATGTTCTGGGAGAGCGGGTTCACCTTCCCCGGCATGATCGAGGACCCGGGTTGCACGGGAGGCAGGTTGAGCTCCCGCAACCCGGCGTGCGGTCCCGACCCCAGCCATCGCAGGTCGTTCGCGATCTTCATCATCGAAACCGCCAAGGTCCGGATCGCCCCGCTCGCCTCGACGAGGGAGTCCTGCGACGCCTGGGCCTCGAAGTGATTCTCGGCGACTCGGAACTTCGTGTTCGTGGTGGCGGTGATCTTCTCGACGACCCGACCGGGGAACTCCGGATGGGCGTTGATCCCGGTCCCGACCGCGGTCCCGCCGATCGCGAGTTCCGCCAGCGCGGCGCGGCACGACGAGACCCGCCGGATGCCGTGGTCGATTTCGGACTGATACCCGGAGAACTCCTGGCCGAGGCGGATCGGGGTCGCGTCCATCAGGTGCGTGCGTCCTGCCTTCACGATCGGATCGAACTCCTTGGCTTTCTTCGACAGACTTTCTTCGAGTTCCCGGAGCGCGGGGAGGAGGCCCTGGTCGATCTCCAGGAGCGCCGCGACGTGGATCGCGGACGGGATAACATCGTTCGAGGATTGGCCCATGTTGGCGTGGTCGTTGGGATGGACCGGCCCTTTCTCGCCGAGCGGATGGCCGAGGATTTCGTTCGCCCGGTTCGCGATGACCTCGTTCGCGTTCATGTTCGTCGACGTCCCGCTGCCGGTCTGGAAGACGTCGAGGGGGAATTGGGCGTCGAGCTTGCCGTCCATCACTTCCTGGCAAGCCTGGACGATCGCCTTCCCGATCTTCGAGTCGAGCAGGCCGAGCTCCATGTTCGTCTGGGCCGCGGCCATCTTGATGAGCCCGAGCGCGTAGATGAAACGGCGCCCGAAGCGGATCCCGCTGATGGGGAAGTTCTCGATCGCGCGCTGGGTCTGCGCCCCCCAGTACGCGTCTTTCGGGACCTTGAGTTCCCCCAGGAAGTCCCGCTCGGTGCGATAGTCCGTCATCCGATGCGCCGTCGACGACAGAACGGAGGGAGCATTAACCTTGTCAATGATGAGTACGTATCAATGGAGGTCTCGGACCGCGGAGGTCGACTCGATGGGCAAGGCTCGACCGAGGGCACGGGCTCTGCGTTTTCAACTCCTGTCCGCGGCGTCACCGGGCATTAGGACGTCCTTCGTTCGACAGGTGACGAAATCCCTCCCTATCCAACCGGTTACTATGAGACTGTCACTGAGCACGATGACAAGGTATAATATAAACGCGTTATATCTAAGGGAAATCGTCCCACCCCGGGCGATAAGAGAGGCCATGCCAACCACGACGCCGGCGGATCCGGTCGTCGAAGAGGACCGGGTCTGTCCCGAATGCGGCAGCGAGCATCTCGTGCGCGACTACACGCGCGGTGAGCTAGTCTGCGATTCCTGCGGACTCGTGATCAGCGAGAGCGCAATCGACGAAGGGCCCGAGTGGGCCGCGTATTCCGTCGAAGAGAACGACCGGCTCGCCCGCACCGGCGCGCCGCGCAGCTACGTGGCCGGTGCGTCCGGATTGACGACGGTCATCCCCCTCGCCAATAAGGACGCCCGCGGGAACACGATCCCGCTGCGAGAGCGGGAGAAATTCTACCGAATGAGGAAGCTGCAGCGACACTCTGGGCACTCGAGGCCCGGAGAACGCAGTTTGCCCGAGACGATTCGGTCCCTGGACCGCGTCGCCTCGCTGATGGGCCTCCCGCGGCCGGTGAAGGACGAGGCCGGTTTCATCTGCAAGAAGGCCCTGGAGAAAGGACTCGTCCGCGGCCGCTCGATCGAGGCCATCGTCGCCGCCGCGGTGTACGCCGCGTGCCGGATCGACGGCGTGCCGCGGACCCTCGACGAGTTGCAACAGGTGACGGGCGTCCGGAAGAAGACGATCGGCAAGGCCTACGGCGCCCTCCTGCGGACCCTCACCCTCCGAGTGCCTCCGTCGCGGCCGTCCGACTACGTGAGTCGCTTCTGCTCGCGACTCGGCCTGAGCAACGCGGTCGAGGCCGAGTCCAACAAGATTCTCAAGGAACTCGAGAAGATCGACAGCTCGATGTCCTTGTCCCCCTCGGGGACCGCCGCGGCCGCCATCTACCTCGCATCGCTGGCGTCCGGCGAGCGGCGCCCGCAGAAGGCGATCGCCAAGATCGCGGGCGTCAGCGAAGTCACCTTGCGCAATCGATTCCAGTTCATGGAAGGTTTCATGCAACAGCTGATCCTGCCTCGAGGCCGCGCGCCGAAGGTCGGGACGGGAAACCAGCTGTCTCCCTGAGTTCGCGCGGTCCGATTCGCGGGCAGTGAAACCGGGAAGAAAGGTTTGATAAGGTGCGTTTGCGTCCCATTTGTGTGGCCGAGCAGAAGGGCGGAATTCTCGAACGTCGACCCGAGTCTTTCGGGCGTCGGCAATTGCTAAAGCGCCAAGAAGGCCTTCGCCTTTCGGCTCTCCGGTGGAGGCCGTGATGGCGGCGACGCAGGTCAACGATCTCTCTTGGCTGATCGGCGGACCGCAAGGGAGCGGCGTGGACTCTTCGGCGAACGTCTTCGCCCGCGCCTGTGCTGCGGGCGGGCTCCACGTGTTCGGCAAGCGCGAATTCTATTCCAACATCATGGGCGAGCATTCCTACTTCGCCCTGCGGGCCCACACGAACCTCGTCCGGTCGCACATCGACGCCGTGAATCTCCTGGCGACCTTCGAGGCGGAGACCCTGTTTCGCCACGCCCGGGCCGTCACCGACGACGGTGCGATCGTCTACGATCCCTCGCTCGGCAAGACGCGGCTCTCGGACATCCCGACGATCGAGAAGCGCCTGCGGGCCGAGCTCCAGACCTACCTGATCTCCCACGGCGTCGGGGAGACGCTGGACGACATGCTCGCGGCCTCGAAACAGCGGGGCGTGGCCCTCGTCCCGATCCCCTTCAAGGATCTCCTGGAGCAAATCGCCGACGAGTTCCAGATCGACCAGCTGAGCAAGATCTCGCGGGTCGTGAACATGCTGGCCGTCGGCGCCTCCTTCGGCATCCTCCGGTTCGACTTCGCGATGATGCGGGCCTCCCTCGAGGACGTCTTCCGGGCCAAGGCGAAGGTCGTCAGCATGAACGCCGCGGGCGCGCAGAAGGCGTACGACCTCGCCTCCTCCCTGGTCCCTGAGTTCCGGTACCGCCTCGAGCGCGTGCCTCGGAAGGAACCGCGGCTCTTCCTGACCGGCAGCCAGGCGACCGCCCTCGGAAAGTTGTACGCCGGCATGCGCTTCCAGACGTACTATCCGATCACACCCGCCTCCGACGAGAGCGAGTTCCTCGAGGAGAACGAGATCTTGGACCTGAACGGCCATGGCCTCGTCCCGGAGGCGGAGACCCTGAAGGAGAAGGCGGCCTCCATGCTCGTCGTGCAGACGGAGGACGAGATCGCCGCCGTCACGATGGCGACCGGCGCGGCCCTCACCGGGGCCCGATCGGCCACCGCGACGTCCGGGCCCGGGTTCTCCTTGATGATGGAAGGGATCGGTTGGGCCTCGATCAACGAGGTCCCGCTCGTCATCACGCTCTATCAGAGGGCCGGGCCGAGCACGGGGATGCCGACGCGACACGAACAGGGAGACCTCCGATTCGCGTTGCACGCGGGACACGGGGAAAGCCCGCGGATCGTCCTCGCCTCCGGCGACTTCGAGGAGTGCGTCCGCGACGGCTTCCTCTCCTTCAACTTCGCCGAACGATACCAAATGCCGGTCATCCATCTCGTCGACAAGGCGCTCGCGAACAGCTACGCGACGATCGCCCCGCCGGACCTGTCCGACCTGCGCATCGACCGCGGGCTCGTGGCGAACGGGAACAACGGCTACAGCAAGGACAATCCCTACAAGCGGTTCGACCTCGGCAACGGGCCGGTGTCGGCGCGCGCGTTGCTCGGCCAAGAGGGGACGATCTTCTGGAACACCGGGGACGAGCACGACGAGATGGGCCACATCACCGAGGACCCCGGCCTCCGCAATGCGATGATGGAGAAGCGATTCGCGAAGCTCGACCTGGCCGCGCAGGAGATCCCCCAAGATGTGAAGCTCAAGTATTTCGGCCCGAAGGACGCGGGCACCGTCATTGTGTCTTGGGGCTCGACGAAAGGCGCCCTCCTCGACGCCCTCGATCGCCTCTGGGCCGAGGGCGCGAAGATCGGCTACCTGCACGTCCGCCTCATCAACCCATTCCCGAGCACGGAGGTGCTTGCGTTCCTCGCGAAGGCGAGGCGCCGCATCGCGGTCGAGATGAACTTCGGCGCCCAGCTCGCCAGCGTCGTCCGCGAGCACACGGGGGTCGCGATGACCCATTTCATCTTGAAGTACAACGGCCGGCCGATGTCGAACACGGAACTGTACGAGGCCCTCCGGTCCGTGGTGAAGGGAAAAGCCCCGAAGAGGACGGTGTTGACCCGTGGCGCTTGAGCAGGTCGTGAAGCCCTCGGACTTCGCGACGGAGGTCCACAACGACTGGTGCCCGGGATGCGGCGACTTCGGTATCCTCCGGACGATTCAGATGGCCCTCGCGGAACTGCGGATGGAGCCGCATCGCGTGACGATCGTCTCGGGGATCGGATGCTCGGCGAAGACGATTCACTACGTGAAGACCTATGGAGTCCACACGTTGCACGGGCGCGCCCTCCCCTATGCGGCCGGGGTGAAGCTCGCGAATCCGCAGCTCAAGGTCCTCTGCCTGAGCGGCGACGGAGACGGCCTCGGGATCGGTGGCGGCCACTTCGTGAACGCGGGCCGCAGGAACCTCGACATGTTGTATGTCATCCATGACAACGGCGTGTACGGCCTGACGAAGGGCCAGGCCTCTCCGACCTTGAAACTCGGCGTGCAGACGAAGTCCCTCGCGCACCCGAACATCAACGATGCGGTCAATCCGATCTGGCTGGCCCTCGCCGCCGGCGCGACCTGGGTGGGCCGCGGGTACTCGTACGACATCAAGCACCTGGTCTCCCTGTTGAAACAGGGCATCGAGCACAAGGGCTACGCGTTCCTCGATGTCCTCCAACCGTGCCCGACGTACAACGACATCAACACGAAGGAGTGGTACGGCGGCGAAGATCGGAAGGATGCGAACAGCGGCCGGCCGCTCCCGCGGGTGTACAAGTTGGAGGACGAAGGGTTCGACCCCGTCGTCCACGAGCCGTTGGAGATCGAGAAGAAGGCCACCCAGGCGCTCGAGAAGGCCCTGGAGTGGGGCGACCGCATCCCGATCGGGGTCTTCTTCAAGAACGAACACGTGCCGACGTTCGAGGAGCGGATCCTCCAGAGGGTCCCGACGTACATGGACAATCCACCGGCCCTCCAGTCCATCGCGGGACCGAACGGCGAACCGCGGACGGACCTGACGCGGCTCGTCCAGCGGATGACCTTCAAGGGCGAGTGAGGGCGACCCGCTTCGCGGGCCTGGGTTCTTCCAGCATGTCTTCCGCGGGCTTCCCCATCTCCCAGATGCGCTCCGACATCTCCGACATCGCGTCCCCGATCGCCGGATCGTTCGTCCAGATCGCGATGTCGTCGCCGCGGTACGACGAATCGTCGTCCGGGATCGGATGGCTCATGAGGAACTCCTTGCCATCGACGTTGTGCATGTACACCGGCATCTGGAAGTCGATGTGGCGGACCTCCGCGTGCTTCAGGAGCATGCGGACGTCATCGCGGTTTTCCGGCGTAAAGCAGAAGGCGTACTTGAGGCGGACCCCTTGCGCCGCCTTCTCGACGAGGTTCGGACGGAACGCTCCGAGGATCCGGCCCGGGCTCTTCGTCGTCCCGATCCCGATGATCTCCCGCGACGCGATCGCGTACATCCGGAGGAGTCGCTCCCGGACGTTCTTGCGGCCGTAGATCGCCTCGAACCGACCGTGGGATTCCGGTTCGCGCTGGGCATTGATCGCGAATTCGCGGGCCAAGGAATCGAGGCCCGCATCGAGCTGCTTCGCGCGCGACCGAAGGTCGTCCCCGAGGGCGCGGAGGTACGCATCGAACGCGACGGGTTCGTATCGCAGCGGCGTCTCCGGCAGGATCTGCACGAGCCCCTTCTGGTGCAGCTGCTGCATCGTCGTGTAGATCCGCGTCCGGGGGACCTTCGACAGCGGAGAGATCTGGCTCGCGGTCGCGGCGCCGAGATCGAGGAGGGTCAGGTAGACGCGGGCTTGGTATTCCGTCAAGCCGTGCTCCATCAACTTCCGGACTCGCTCCTGGTTGATCGGCACGGTGCCCTTCGAAGGCAAGGCGCGAGATAAACGTTGTTCCGTTCGACACGCCGCGAGAGCCCGAAAAGAGGAAACCCGTCGGGGTGAATCGCGGACCATCATGCCTTTGTCAACGGGGGACCGGGACCTGCGTCGTTCGCTCGAAAAGGCCCTCGGCGCGGATCGCGTACGCACCGACGAGGTCAGCCTTCACACGTACTCGACGGACGCAAGTCCGTGCGCCATCGAGCCGCGAGCAGTGGTGTTCGTCGAGTCCGAAGCCGATGTCATCGCGGCGCTTCAGGTCTGCCGCGAACTCGGGGTGCCTCTCACCCCGCGGGCCTCCGGAACGTCCCTCTCCGGTGCAGCCATCGGACCGGGTGTGGTCCTGGACACGACCCGGTTCAAGGAGATCGTGAAGTTCGACGCGGCGAAGCAAACGGTCACCGTCCAGCCCGGGATCCTCTTGGCCGAACTGAACGGCTTCTTGTCGGCGCATCACCTGAGAGTCGCTCCCGATCCCGGGAGTCAGGACCTCTGTCGGATCGGCGGCATGGTCGGACACAATGCGTCCGGCTATCGGAGTGTGAAGTATGGTCAGACGATCGATCACGTCGTGTCCCTCCGGGTGGCCCTTGCGGACGGCGGCATCTTGGTCGCCCGCGATCTGCGAGTCGATGGTTCGGATTGGGCCGAAGCGGTTCGGATCGCCCCTGCTCTCCCGCCCGTCCGCCGTGAGATTGAGGGACACCGCGAGGCGATCCTCGCGAGCCGACTCTCGATCCGAAAGCATTCCTGTGGCTACCAATTGGTCCGGATTGTCGAGGCTCTCCAGCGCGGCGTCTTCCCCCTCGCCGAGCTCTTCGTCGGAAGCGAAGGCACGCTAGGCGTCGTGACGGAGGTCACCCTTCGGGTCATCCCGGTTCCTCCGGAGCGGATCACCATCTTGCTGTACCTCGATCGGTTCCAGGAACTGGGTCCCTTGGTGGCGGACCTCCTTCGGCTCGGCCCGAGTGCGATGGAGGCGATCGACGGGGCCTCCCTCGATCTGATTGGGCGGGAGCCGCACGGAGCGCCCGCGAACGCCGAGGCGATGCTGCTCGTCGAATTCGACGAAGGCGACCTCACCGCCGTCGCCACGGAGGTCGTGGGGCGGATCGTCTCGCGCTACCGCCTGAGCCGTCCTCCGGAGGTCGCGACGGATGCCGCGACCCAGGCCCGCCTCTGGAAACTCCGGCGGTCGGTCTTTCCGACGATCATCCAGCGGCCGGGGGCCCGCAAGGCCTGGGGTTTCGTCGAGGACCCCATCGTCCCGCGGGATCGGGTGCCGGAGTTCATCGAGTATCTCGTGGACCTCACGCGACGCCATGGGACCGTCGCCGGGATCTACGGCCACATCGGGGACGGGAACACGCACTACCGGCCGTTGTTCGATCCAACCGACCCCGCGGATTTCGAGCGGATGCGCTCCCTGCGCGAGGAATTCGATGAAGCCGTGCTCACGCGGTTCCAAGGCGCGCCTTCCGGCGAGCACGGCATCGGTCGCCTCCGCGCCGAGACGCTCCCGCGGATCTGGGGAGCCGACGTGTACGGCGTGATGCGGTCCATCAAAGATGCTTTCGACCCTAGGGGACTCCTGAATCCCGGCGTCCTCTTCTCCGATGAACCGTGGTGGGCCTCCTGGGGAGGACTCGAATCCCGCGTGCCCATGTGAGCCGTAAGGCCCCAACCTTTAAGCCCGCCAGCCCGTGTGTTTCACCGCGGCGGACGACTCCAGAATCCGGAGGCGGATCGATCATGAACACCCGTGGACGAAGGGTTAAGAGCGACTCCGATATTCGAGTCGTCCGGGAGCGACCCGCGGCGCGAACCGGAGGCCGGAGCGGATGATCCAGCGTGCGGAGCAGGCGAACATCGTCGGCCTCCGATCGAAGGACTTCGTGAAGTGGGTCGAGGAGAACATCGATGCCCCCATCAAGCGGGGCCCCGGCGGAGCGATCCTCGAGTCGCTCAAAGGGGGCCTCGTCGGGGAGTTCTTCAACTGGGCGAAGCGGAACTCGACGTGGCCGCTGCATTTCGGCATCATGTGCTGTGCGATCGAGATGGCCGCGACGTCCGACCCTCGCTACGACGTCGAACGCTTCGGCGTCATCTACCGGTCCTCCCCGCGGCAGTGCGATGTCCTCCTCCTGAACGGCCCGATCTCGCTGAAGCTGCGCCCCGCGGTCCGCCGGCTCTACGAGCAGATGGCGGAGCCAAAGTGGGTCATCGCGATGGGGGAGTGCACGATTTGCGGCGGCCCGTACTACGACTCGTACAGCGTCGTCAAGGGCTCCTACACCTTCGTCCCGACGGACATCTTCATCCCCGGTTGCCCGGTCCGACCGGAGGCGCTGATCGACGGGTTCCTGAAACTGAGCGCGAAGATCAAGGCCGAGCGGAGCGGTTGGGTCCGGACGAAGAAGGGCCGCCTCGTCAGCGCCCGGGAAGGCCAGCTGATGGACATGCAGAAGGGCGAGTACACCTATGAAGTCCCCCAGGTCCGCAGCTGAGTCGCGGAAGAAGGTCGGCACGGTCGGCGGGACCATCCGCCCGCTCATGGCGACGATCAAGCAGACGCTCATCACGATGCCGGGGATCAACCGCCTCGTGCCGGGCGGTCGAAAGCCGGTCACCCATCTCTATCCCTACCAGAAGGTCGAACTGCCGCTCGCGTATCGGGGTCAGCACAGCATCGACTGGTTCAAGTGCATCGGTTGCGAGCTGTGCGCGAAGGTCTGCCCGAACGAGTGCATCTACTTCGAGTTCTACGAGGTCGAACCGACCTCGGAGTACCTTCATCCCAGCCGCGCGCAGCTCGACGAGATGAAGAAGACGATTCGCCGTCCGGCCGTGGACGTCGGTCACTGCCTCTTTTGCGGGAATTGCATGGAGTACTGCCCGACCGACGCGTGGAACTTCACCCAGGAGTTCGAGCTGGCGGACTACGCCCGGGAGGACCTGTACTACCGCGCGGACGAGCTCCGGATGCCGAAGGAAAACTCGGACAAGGAGATCGTCCTGATCAACCGCATCGGAGAGCACCCGATCCTCGAGGTCGATGTTTGCATCGGCTGCCGGAAATGCGAGCGGGAATGTCCCACCCGTTGCATCGACATGCTCGACGGGCCGAACGACCGGAAGGGAAAGCCGATCGTGATCCCCGAGTTCGACTACACGAAGTGCATCGGCTGCCAGCAGTGCGTGGACGTCTGCCCCGTCGACTGTCTCCACATGGAGGAAATCGGATACAAGGACCTCGAAGGGTTCTACCACATCAACCTCCAAGGGGAAGTGAAGCTCCTCGAAGAGCAAGTCGAGAAGTGACCGCGGCTCGAGGCGAATCGATATTCCGATTGGAATTGCAAGCCTTTTATCCGAGCCGTCCTTCATGCACGACTCATCGGATCGCCCGAGGGCGTTCGCATGGTGAAGACGACCGTTGTCGGATCGTACCCGCGGACCGGAGACGCGTTCGAGGAACAGGCCCTGCGGAGGGGCATCGCCCGCCTCGATCGGGGCGAGATCACCGAAGCGGAGCTCCGGACCGTGGAACGGGACACGGTGAAGGCCGTCCTCAAGGAGCAGAACGAGGTCGGCATCGATTTGGTCACGGACGGCCAGATTTCCTGGTACGATAGCCAAAGTCACATCGCGGGCAAATTGGCGTCCATCGAGATCAACGGGCTCGTTCGTTATTTCGACACGAACACGTACTATCGTCAACCCGTCGTCCGCGGTGCCGTGAGCCGAAACGGACCCCTGCTCGTGGACGAGTGGAAGTTCGCCCAGGGGAGCTCGAAGGCTCCCGTGAAAGCGGTCCTCACCGGGCCCGTGACCCTCGCTTCCCTTTCACTGGACAAACACTACGGGAACAAGAAGGCGCTCGCGGGGGCCTTCGCCTCGGCGATCGGAGAAGAGGTCGGTGCGCTCGTGAAGGCCGGCGCATCCCAGATCCAGATTGACGAGCCGATTCTGACGCAACATCCTGAGGACCTGAGCCTTGTCTCCGAGGGCCTCGATCGCATCCGGGGGCACAAGGCGAAGGCGACCTTGACCCTCTTCACCTTCTTCGGGGACGTCGCAGGGATCTACAAGGATCTCCAGGAGGTGCCCGCCGAGATCCTCGGCCTCGATCTGGTCCAAGGGGCCGCGACGTGGCCCGTCCTCGCGAAACACGGATCGTCGAAGCCTCTCGTCCTCGGAGTGATCGACGCGCGGAATACGAAGGAGGAGGATCCCGCGGCGGTCGCAAAGAAAGTGTCGCAACTCAACTCGGCGGTGGACCTCAAGGCCTCGTACCTCTCCCCGTCGAACGGCTTGGAGTTCCTCCCGCGAGAACGCGCGCGCAGGAAACTGAGGATCCTCCACGATGCGGCGCGGGGCCTCGGGGTGGCGGGATGACCGCGCTCTTGACGACGAGCGTCGGCTCGCTCCCGAAACCGGAATATCTGACCCGCGCGCGCACCAAAGCCGCGAAGGGGGAACTCCCCTCGGACGCGCTGCAGGACCTGGAGCAGAAAGCGACCCGCGAGTGGATCCGGTTCCAGGAGGAAATCGGCATCGACATCCTCGTCGACGGGGAACAGTACCGGGGCGACATGGCGACGTACTTCGCCGAAAACCTCGAAGGGACGGAGATTTCCGGCCTGGTCCGTTCGTACGGGAACCGTTATTACAAGAAACCGATCGTCGTCGGGGAGCTCAAGCGCCGCGGCCCGATCAGCGTCGACTGGTTTTCGTTCGCGCAATCCCAGACGGACCGGCCGGTCAAGGGGATGATCACGGGACCCTACACGATGATGGATTGGTCCTTCGACGAATATTACGGCTCCCGGACGGAGGCCTGTCTCGCCTTCGCGAAGCTCCTCCACGAGGAGGCGGTCGCCCTCGAGGCCGCGGGGGCCAAGTACGTCCAGGTCGACGAGCCGGCCCTGTCGACCCGGTTCGACGAGCTCCCGCTCCTGGTCAAGGCGGTCGGCATCGTGACGAAGGGCCTCCGCGTGA
>WNGI01001554.1_pt1 | contig 19260 bp, 20 predicted proteins | sample 5400621 | NCBI WGS metagenome assembly WNGI01 (sample SAMN13153374, study PRJNA577476) | soil metagenome | isolation source: 20 cm soil or saprolite under Garry oak tree replicate 1 | place: USA:California | collected 2016-06-15
CCTGACGAACGAGCGGGCGTTGTTGGCGCTCGACCGCGAGCGCGGGCTTCGCGCGCGCGTGGGGTACCTGACCAACCAGCCGCGGACGGTGGGAGTGTCGCTGCGGTTCAACTACTGACCTCTAACGGCGTGTAACTGCAAAAAATGGCGCGGTGAGTACAAGGACACTCACCGCGCCTTTCTCGCGCAGTTCTGGTTCTTACATTCGGGCGCCGGCGCCCGCTCCCATCCCCGCTCCCATCCCGGCGCCCTCCGTGTAGAACTTCGCCCCGATCACGGTCGCGAGCGGCCATTCGATCAATGCGACCACGGTCGTGATGACGGTCAGGTTGGCCGGATACAGATGCATCGGCCACATGAACAGGTTGACGAGCAGCAAGCCGACGAACCAGGCAGCCACGCCGGCCTTTGCCGCGGTCGCCGGACCCGCGCCGTACCGGGGCCGGATCGCCGCATACAGCCAGACGAGGAATACGCCGGCGACGAAATCGAGGACGACGAACCACGGAACCTGCGCGTTGGTCATGGCGGGCCGGTTGAGCGCCGTCATGGCCGCAGCCATCTGGTCCTTCAGGACAACTCCGAACAACACAAAGTCAACGATGTTGAGCACGACGCCCGCGATCAGACCACCGACAATCACCTTTTGCAGGTTGATCTTGCCCATCGTGGCACCCCCTCAAGCGAGAGGACAGCGTCGAACGGATGACTCCAGCCGCCGCCACGGTAGGGAATTCCCCCGGGCTCGTCAAGTCACAGCACGTTCAACACCGCAATCTGCCCGCCCATCCCGTCCGAAATCGTCGCTATCCCGGAGGGCACAACCCATTCACTGCCATCGACTACCAGATTGAAGTAGTACGTCCCGCGAGGGAGACGCAGGGCTCGCTCCCAGATGTCGCCGCCCAATCCGGTGAGCTTGTCCGGCTTCCAGTCATTCCAGCTACCTGCGATCGCGACCGAGTGCGCGCCCGGCATGCGGAACCGCACGACGACCGTATCCCCGCCGCGCGGGATGGCGACCAGTGGTTGCAAAACCACGCGCGCAGGTGCGGTGGTGACCGCCATGGCGCGGCGCGCCGCAAACAGGCGGATCCCGCCGGAGACAAACCCCGCGCGCGGCAGCCCCTGAAATGGATCACGCAAGTAATTGCCGCCCGCCGCCTCGACGGCGATTGTCGGCGTGACGAAGTACTGCAGCGACGCGCTGGCGGCGCCGGCCGACCCATACGTCCCGCTGAAGCGGCCGGTCACCCACATCGAGGCGACCGTGCGTGAGCCGTCGTATGTAAGCCCACCCACGACGTCGGTATACCAGACGCCCAGCAGGTGCGTCGCTTCTGTGGTCAGCGAGAGTTGCACTGGAGTGGGATCGGCTTGCCACCAGCCGCGGGCGCGGAGGCGCAGCGCCTCGACGCCGGGTTCGTGTTCGATCACGCCGGAGATGACCCCGGCGCCCAGCGCGAAGTTGCTGCGTGCCGCCTCGAATACCATGAGTCCCGAAGCGGACCCAATGCCGTCAGAACGCCAGCTGGCCGCCAGTGTGCTGCTGATCGCGATTCGCGTACCTCGCGCGCGCCACGGCAAGGCAGCCCAGATGTCGCCTCGACCCTGGAGCGCGGCGGCACCGCCCTCGAGCCACGACACCGCTCCGCTGGCGCCGAGGTACGTCGCGGTGGTGAAGCGTTGGGCGGCGGGCGCGAGCGTCAACGCACTGAAGCTCGAGCCTCCAGCGTATCGCACCACGCCGGCACCGAGCCCCAGCGAGGCTTGCTGCTGCGCGAAAAGGGCGATGGGCGCAATCGCCAGACATGCTGAAAACGAAACCGGTCCCAAGTGCATGGGACCGGTAAGATACAGCGCGACCGAAAACCGCTACGCCTAGGGTCTGCGCGGATTGTTACTGCGACCCTGCCCTCCCTGACCGGCATGATCGGGCCGATGCGAGGGAGAGGCCGGCACGGCGGGTGTCGCCGGCGTTGCGGGCGTCGCGGGGCCTTCGCCGGGATGCGGTGTCGCCGGGGTGGCGCGCGTCGCCCGTGTCGCGGGCGTCACCGGCCCCCCCGTCACCGGCTGGTTGTCGAGTCCGACGGCCTCACCACGAACATGCGTCGCGCGGCGGGCCATCGCTGCGGCCACTTTCGCCTTTGCGATATCGGACGCGTGGGAGTTCGGAATCGTTCCCGAGTTCCCGGGCCCCTCCGTTTGCGCGATCGCCAGCGCCGGCACCAGCAGCAACGCTGGAACGAGCAACAGTGTGCGTTTCATCCATTCTCCTCTGTGAGGCTGAATACTGGGAAAATCTCGATTCCTGTAACATGAGCTCGGCGCGCGATAGGTCTCTCGCCATCTCGCGCAGCCAGCTCCAGAGTGTGCGCCGCACCACAAACCGTCCGGCTGCGTACCACAACTGCGCGAAGACCTCCCGAACCACACGATCGGCCAGGCCCGAATCCATCAGGATCCCGTATGCCTGGGCGTACAGCGATGCCCGATGGCGGCGCTCCAGCTCGATCAGGGCGGTCGAGTCTCGCCGCACGATCCGCCGCAGCAGGTCGACATCCGCGACCAGCGGACGGGGGGAGGCGAGGGGCTGAGGGCCTAGCTTCGGACTCATGACTTCGTAAAGATTCGTCCGAAGCGGGGAGGTAACGCGGGTCACAATGAAACAGCAACCGATTCGTTACCAATCCGTTGAGCGTGCACTCTTTAGCGGAGGAAATAGGTTGCGGCCCCCCCCCCCTCCTGGACCCCAGGCGACCGATGGCGAGATCGTGCGGGCAGTGCTTGCGGGGGACCGCGATCGCTACGCCCAGCTGGTCGAACGGTATCGTGACCGGTACGCGCGCTACGCGGCGCGCATGCTGGGCTCTGTCGACGCGGCCGAAGACGCGGTTCAGGATGCGTTCGTACGGGCGTATGATCAGCTGTCGCAGTGCAAGGAGCCCGACAAGTTCGTCGGTTGGTTCTTTCTGATCCTGCGCAACCGCTGCTTCGCGGAGCGGCGGCGCAACCGGTCCTCTGCATCATTGGAAGCGGCCGCGGAAGTGGCGGCGGTGGATCGGACGGACGGCGGGGCGGAGACGGCGGAACGGCGGCGCGCGCTGCAGCTCGCACTGCTCGCGCTGACGCCGGATCAGCGCGAGGTCTTCGTCCTCAAACACGTCGAAGGACTGTCGTACAGCGAAATCGCCGAGCGGTTGAGCACATCGATTGCGTCACTCAAGATGCGGATGCATCGGGCATATGACAGATTGCGCGAGGAGTTGAGAGACCACACATGAGCGAGCACGAGTACCATCCCCTAGTGAAGCAGCTGCTCGACGGCGACATCACGTCCGCCGAGCTGCCGGCCGAGCTGCGCGTGCAGGGGGAAGAGGCACTGCGCCTGTTGGGGCTCGTGGATCGGACGCCGGTTGCGGTGCCCGACGTCACGTGGCGTGTGATGGCCCGTCTCGAGCGCCGCCGTCGCATCCTGCCGTGGCTCCTCGCGCCGGCGCTTGCCCTCGCGGCCGCCCTCGTCGTCTGGCTGCTCCCCGTCAAACATGTCATACCGGCGTCCACGGTCACCGTGCGCTTTGTGCTTGTCGCGCCGGAGGCCCACGCCGTGAGCCTCGCCGGGACGTTCAACCAATGGGATGCCCGTGCCACGCCGCTCGTGCGCTCGGGTCCGACCGGAGTGTGGACCGCAACGCTCACGCTCCCCGCTGGCCAGCACCAGTACGCGTTCGTGGTCGATGGCCAGCGGTGGGTCCCTGACCCCGGCGCTCCCGCCGTCGATGACGGCTTCGGACGCCGCAACAGCGTACTGACGCTGTGATCCTCACGCTCCTCGCCCTCCCACTCTCGCTCCTCGGCATGCAGCAACAGGGGGGCGCGGCGAGGGGGGCGATCGCCCAGCGACTCGCTGGTCGCGTCACGCCCGACGTGGCCGTCCTCGTCGACGAGCTCAGCACTGCGGCCTCAGCCCGCGGTCTGCCTGTCGATCCGCTGATTCAAAAAGCCATCGAGGGTAGTGCGAAAGGCGTTCCCGTCGAGCGCGTCGCACTCGCGGTTCGTCAGGTGGCAATGCAGCTGGACACGGCGGCGGCGGCGCTACGCGAGGGCGGCGTGGTCACCGACACGCTCGTCATCGCGGCGGGCGCATTCGCGATCAACGCCGGGCTCAGCGCTAACGACATCACAGCGTTGGCGCGGACCGGCGCGAGCGCACCGGCCCTGACGGTTGGTCTCCGCGTGGCCGGTACCCTCTCGGCGATGGGCGTGCCGTCGGCAGAGGACATCGGGTTGATCAGCACGAAGCTGCGCTCCGGACAACCGGCGGACGAGCTCTTGTCGCTGCCGGCGAATGTGCAGGCAGAAGTCGCTCGGGGGAGCACACCTGCACAGGCCGCGGCCGGGCTGGAGCGTGCGGCAGCGGCCCAGGGACGGCACGGGCCACCGCCGGGCCGCGGGAACCCCCCTCCGCACCCACCCCACCCACCGGCACCACCACACCGACCGGCGCCACCACACCCCTAAGTCAGTCCACCGCGGTACGCCGTCGCGAAAATCGACAACCTTCGCAATAAGCGGGCCAGCCCTTAGATTCCGAGCCACTATGATGATTGCCTCGAATCTGGGCTTCCCACCTCTCGGCGCTGCGCGCGAACTGAAGCGCGCGACCGAAGGGTACTGGAGCGGCAAAGTGAGCCGCGAGCAGCTCCTCGCCACCGCTGCCGAGCTGCGGCAACGGCACTGGCGGCTGCAGCGCGACATTGGGCTGGACCACATCCCCGCGAACGACTTCTCGTTCTACGACCGCATGCTCGATACCTGCGCCATGGTCGGCGCGGTGCCGCCGCGCTACGAATGGAAAGCGGGCAGCGGGCGCGAGGTGGACCTCGACACGTACTTCGCGATGGCGCGCGGGAGTCAGGGAAAAGGCCGCGACGTCACCGCGATGGAAATGACGAAGTGGTTCGACACCAACTATCACTACATCGTCCCGGAGCTCGAGCGCGGCCAGACGTTCCAGCTCTCGTCGGCGAAAGCGGTCGACCAGTATCGGGAAGCGAAGGCGTTGGGCATCGAGGCAACGCCGGTGCTCATCGGACCGATCACGTTTCTCCTGCTCGCCAAGGCGAAGGGATCCGCATTCGACCGGTTGGATCTGCTCGACGCGTTGTTGCCGGTGTACGCCGAAAGCTTGAGCGCGCTGGCTTCCGCGGGCGCCAGCTGGATTCAGCTGGACGAGCCGGTGCTCGCGCTCGACCGCACCGAGGCGGAGCGAGCCGCGTTTGTGCATGCGTACGGCCAGCTGTCCAAGCGAGCCGGGAAAGCGCGGCTGATGGTCGCGACGTATTTCGCCGGGCTCGACGACAACATTCCCACTGCAGTCGCATTGCCGGTGCACGGGCTCCACGTCGATTTGGTCCGGGCGCCACAGCAGCTCGATCGCCTGCTGGCCGCATGGCCCAAGGGCGGAGAACGTGTGCTCTCGGCTGGCGTGATCGACGGGCGCAATGTGTGGCGCGCCGACCTCGAGAAGCAGGCGGCGTTGCTCGAGCGGGCGGCGGCCACCGTGGGAGGCAACCGGCTGTGGGTCGCGCCCTCCTGCTCGCTGCTCCATACGCCGCTCGACCTCGATCTCGAGACCAAGCTCGATCCCGAGCTCAAGACCTGGCTGGCCTTCTCCAAGCAGAAGCTTCAGGAGGTCGTAGCGCTCGCGAAGGGCGATCGGGCGGCGATCGCGGCGAGCGGTCACGCGGTCCGGTCGCGCCGCACGTCCACGCGGATCAACAACGCCGCGGTGCAAGGCCGGGCTGGTGCGGTGACGGAAAAGGATCGCGTGCGCCGTACGCCGTACGCCGCGCGCAGGAAATCACAGGTCGAGCTCCCGCCCTATCCGACGACAACCATCGGCTCTTTCCCGCAGACCGCGGAGGTGCGGGCGGCGCGACGCAAGCTGAATGACAATCAGCTCTCGGCCCAAGAATACGACCGCTTCATCGAAGCCCAGATCGGGAAGACGATCACCCTGCAGGAAGAGCTCGGCCTCGACGTGCTGGTGCACGGGGAATTCGAGCGCAACGACATGGTCGAGTATTTCGGGGAGCAGCTGGCCGGCTTCGCGTTCACGGAGCACGGCTGGGTTCAGTCGTTTGGCACCCGCTACGTCAAACCGCCGATCATCTTCGGCGACGTGTCGCGCCCGAGCGCCATGACCGTCCGCTGGAGCAAGTACGCGCAGTCGCTGACCAAGCGACCGATGAAAGGGATGCTGACCGGGCCCGTCACGATCCTGCAGTGGTCGTTCGTGCGCGACGACCAACCGCGGTCCGAAACGGCCAAGCAGATCGCGCTGGCGATTCGCGACGAAGTCGTCGATCTCGAGGCAGCCGGCATCCGCGTGATCCAGATCGACGAGCCGGCGCTCCGCGAAGGACTGCCGCTGCGGCGCGCCGATTGGGCCGATTATCTGCGGTGGGCCGTGGATGCCTTCCGGCTGTCGACCGCTGGTGTGCGGGACGGTACCCAGATCCACACGCACATGTGTTACAGCGAGTTCAACGATGTGCTGCAAGTGATCGAGCGGATGGATGCCGACGTGATCTCGATCGAGAATGCCCGCTCCGGCTCCGAGCTGTTGCAGGGGTTCGAGCAGTACAAGTACCCGAATGAAATCGGGCCCGGCGTGTACGACATTCACTCGCCGCGCGTGCCGTCGACCGGCGAGATTACGGGCGCGCTCAAGAGCATGACGCGCGTGCTGGACGACAGGCAGATTTGGGTGAACCCCGACTGCGGGCTCAAGACGCGCGGGTGGGAAGAGACGCTGGCGGCGCTCAAGAACATGGTGGCGGCCGCGCGAGAGATGCGGAATGGAAGCTGACGTCCGGATCACTGCCGAGCCAATCGACAATCAGCGCTGCAAGTTCGTCGTCAACGTGCCGGTGCTGGCGGGCGGCGTGCGCCGCTTCTCGGACGCCGACGAGGCGAAGGGGTCGCCCCTGGCGGCGGCGATCTTCGCGATCCCCGGCCTCGGCGCGACCGAGCTGATCGTGTCGGGCAACATCGTCACCGTGGTGAAGCAGTCACCCACGCCGTGGCAGGCCGCCGGCAAGGCAGTGGGCGCAGCGATTCGATCGGCGCTGGCGGCCGACGTGCCGGCGGTCGCTCCCGCCGCAAGGCCAGCGACGGCTGACCCGTCGGCGGTCAACGACGATGCGCTGTACGAGCAGGTGGCGAAGGTATTCGACGAGCAGGTGAACCCGATGGTCGCGCGGCACGGCGGGAGCGTCGAGCTGATCGACGTGCAGGACGCGGTCGTGATGCTGCGGATGGGCGGCGGGTGCCAGGGATGCGGCATGGCCGATGTCACGCTGCGGCAAGGGATCGAGGGGATGCTGGCGCAACTCGTGCCCGCGGTGCGCGGCATCGTCGACATCACCGACCACACCTCGGGCGCCAACCCCTATTTCCAGGCATCGAAAAAATGATTGACAATGGAAGCGTGGATGGAGGTAGGGGCGCAGCATGCTGCGCCCCTACGTCATTTTAACCATCCCATGCCCCGATTGTTGTTGTTATTGCCTACCACGACCTACCGCGCGGCGGCGTTCGTGGAGGCTGCGAGGCAGATCGGCGTCGAGCTCACCGTCGCTTCTGAACAACGCAGCACCTTCGACCGCGCCAATCCTGCCGGTCTGATTGTCCTCGATCTACAGAATCCCGATCACGCCGCCGCCGAAGCGGTTGCGTTTGCACAGAAGTATCCGGTGACGGCGGTGGTGGGTGTGGATGACGACACGGCGGTCGCCGCCGCGACGATTGCCGAGCGCCTCGACTTAAAGGGCAACCCCTCCCATGCGGCACGCGCCGCGCGCAACAAGCATCAACAGCGCGAGCTGCTGGCCAAAGCTGGCGTGCCGATTCCGCGCTTCATGCTGCAGACGTTGGATGCCGATCCAACCGCGATCGCACCGGCGATCACCTATCCATGCGTTTTGAAGCCACTCAACCTGTCGGCGTCGCGCGGCGTCATTCGCGCCGACAACCCCAAGAGCTTCGTTGCGGCTCATGCCCGGCTCAAGGCAATCGTGTGCGAGCCGTCCGCCGGATACCTGATCGAGGAGTTCATTCCCGGCTACGAGGTCGCGCTCGAAGGCCTCGTCGTGAATCGGCGCCTGCATGTCCTGGCCATCTTCGACAAGCCAGACCCTCTCGATGGACCGTTTTTCGAGGAGACGATCTACGTCACCCCATCGACGGTCCCCGCGGCGCTGCAGGCCGCGATCAAGGACTGCGCCGATCGTGCGGTGCGCGCCCTGGGCATTATCGAAGGTCCGGTGCATGCCGAGCTCCGCTACAACGAGCGCGGTCCCTGGCTGATCGAGCTCGCGGCCCGTCCCATCGGCGGCCGCTGCTCGGCGGTGCTGCGCTTCGGTGACAAGAGGATATCACTCGAAGAGATCATCCTGCGCCACGCGGTCGGCATGCCGATCCCCACGCTGGAACGAGAGCGCGCCGCTGCCGGCGTCATGATGATTCCCATTCCCGGGGCGGGTACGCTGCGCGAAGTGCGCGGCGTCGGCGAGGCCAGGGCCGTGCCGCTGGTGGAGGACGTCCAGATCACAGCGCACCCCGGGGAGCGGCTCGTGCCGTTTCCGGAAGGATCGCGCTACCCGGGATTCATCTTTGCGCGCGGCGAGGACCCCGGGCGAGTGGAGACCGCGCTGCGGCAGGCGCACAGCCGGCTCCAATTCGTCATCGACCCGGCATGAGTCCGCCGCGCTGCTGCTGTTCGGGGGGTGCCTCTGGTTCTCCGTTACACCGCTTCGGCGACTACTTCCAGCCAATAACGCGGCACGCTATCGACTTTCAACTCCTCCATAGTCCGTGCCAGGCCCGTCTGTAACGCCTCCGAGCCTTCCTGGAGCGGCACGCCCGGAAGCGCGCCTTCAATGAAGAGCGAGAATCGGCCGATGTCGGCGAGACTCTCCGCCGTCATCTCGATGCGTAGCAGCTCGACGGTCGTCGGGCGGAAGCCGGCTTCCGTCAGCGCGGCGCTGTACTGCTCTGCCGAAAACCACTGCATCGCCGCGGCGTGGCCTTCGTGTTTCACGTCGATGCCTTTCTCGCGCAGCGCCTGGACTGATCGCACGATCCAGCGCCGCCAGAAGCCGCTCGTGCCTTCGACGTAGGCCCCGTTGAAGAACGTGCTGTTGAATGCGAGCAGGCCACCCGGCTTCAGGACGCGGCGGATTTCCTTCAAGACCTGCACCTTGTCCGGCATCAGATGGATTGCATTGAGGAAGACGACCGCGTCGGCCGATTTGACGAGTTTCGACAACCATTCCGCGCTGCCCTGCTTGAACTCCGCCCATTTCGACGAGATCGCCGCCCGAGCCTTGGCGATCGCGGAGGGCGAGGGATCGACGCCGATGACGTGGGGAGGCGGCTGCTGCCCGCTCGTGCGCTCGAGGATCAGTTCCGTGACGGCGCCCGGACCACAGCCCAGGTCCACGATAACCTGGCGGCCAGGGCAGATGACGCGCTCGAGGATCCAGCGGTTGACGTACGTGAAGAACGGATGCCGCGTGAACGGCGTGAACGAAAAGCGATCCTCGTCTGCTGACGGGTTGATCGCGGTCACATCTTGTGGATCCCGAGCGCCCCCAAATGGACGTCAAGATTGTGATTGACGCGGTAACCAACCACCCCGTTCACGTCGAGGTTGGCGGCATCGCCGGTGTAGACCTCTTTGCCGTTCACCATGAACTTCGCCTTGCCGCCCTGCACCTGGATGCTGAGCTCATTCATCGCACTGCCGTTCGCATCGGCCTTGGTGACGGCGTCACTCGCCGTCCATTCGACGATTGCGGTGGGCCGCGTCATGTACGCGGTGCGGCGCCGGATCGAGTACATCCCGTCGATCGGGCGGACCAGGAAGTAGGTGTATGTCTGGCCGGAGTCGGCGAGGTTCTTGCCGCCGATGAAGATGCCGAACGCCTCGGGATGGGCCGGGTTTTTCATCTGCGACATCTTGGCGACGACGTGATACGTGCCCGAAATCGTGTCGCGATCGCGCCAGTAGATCGCGGCGGGGCCGACGGTGGTGTGTAGGCCGTCCCCCATGGTCGCGAACTTCACGTTCTCGAGCGACGCCGGCTGGCCGGTCTGGCGGTTCGGCTCGGTGCGCACGTGCCAGCCTGCCGGGATCGTGCCGCCGCCCGCGACGGGACGATCGGGGTCCGCCTGGGCGGACAACGCAGGGGCGTAAAGCAAGAAAACCGCCGCAGCGGTCACAAGACGCAACGACATCGGTGAGTCCCCCAGAGATGCGATCATTCGTCGGTGTCTAAGTGATATCCGGAAAACATTTTAGTCAAGTGGCACGTTCGGCTGACGGCTGCCGTTCGGCGAGGTCGTGCACCGTATCCAAGCTCACGATCTTCAGCTTGCGCTTGCCCATCGGGAGCGTGATGTCGACCTTCTGACCGACTTTTCCGCCGACCAATGCCTTGCCCAGGGGCGATGCCATGGAAACCGGCATTTCCTCCCCGCCATCCTCAGCTTCGATGAACTCACCGAGCGTCAACGCGTAGATCTCTTTCTTTTTCGTATCGAGATCTTCGACCGTGACGCGCGACCCGAAGCCGACGCGATCGCGGGGAATGTCTTGCTCGCGCACGTCGGACAACTTCGAAAGACGGAGGCGCAGATGATGCACCCGGGCCTGCGCGAACTGCTGCCGCTCGAGCGCGGCCTTGTACTCGGAGTTCTCCCGCAGATCCCCGTGGGCGCGCGCCTTCTCGATCTCCTTGGGCAGGACAAACGAGATCTCGTGATTCAGGCGTTCGACTTCTGCCTGGAGCTTTTGCTTGAGCCCTTCAATCATGCAGGATACTAACCGACGAACCGCCTAACCGGCTAGCTTTTAGGCCCCATGCGCACCTACCACCAGCTCACCGACCCCGACCGATCCGGTCTCGCCGCCCAGATCGGCGCGCAGCGCCAGCGAGTGGCGGAGCGGCTGGCGGGGGTCGGTGGGATCCTGGCCGTCATGAGCGGTAAAGGGGGCGTGGGCAAGAGCTACGTAACGGCCAATTTAGGCCGCGCGCTCGCCCGGAGCGGCAAGGCCGTGGGGGTGCTGGACGCCGACTTGAACGGCCCGACGATACCGGGTTTGCTGGGGCTTTCCGGCTCACGCCTCACAGCGCACGGCGCAGCTGTCGAACCGGCCCTCGGGGCGGACGGCGTACGCTGCGTGTCCATGGCCCACTTCCTGGACGATGGCGCCCCGCTCGCCTTCACGGGCCCCACCGCCGAGAGCTTCGTGTGGCGCGGGGCCATGGAAGCGTCCGCGCTGCGGGAGTTTCTGGGCGACGTGGAGTGGGGGCGCCTCGACCTCCTGCTGCTCGACCTGCCGCCCGGCATGCAGCGCTACATCGAGCTGTGCGATATCCTCGGCAAGCCGCCTGCGGTGCTTACCGTGACCATCCCGACCCCCGAGTCGCGCGACGCCGTCCGCCGCGCCATGCGCGCCGCGGTCGACCACGGGTCGGAGCTCCTCGGCATCGTCGAGAATATGGTCGGCGGCGAGTTGAAAGGATCGGCCGCCGCTGATTTGGCGCTGGAGTTTCGTACGCCGGTGTTGGCACGAATCCCGTGGCATCCCTCGCCGGATGTCTGGTCGGAGCTGGCGTCGCGCCTGCCCGAAGCCCGAGGTCCGAGGCCCCAGGCCCCATGAAATTCCTCTGCGTCGAATGCGATCAGCAGATGGCGTTCGCCGAGCGCCAGCTTCCCGGCGACGGCACGCTCGCTGCCACGTTCAAGTGCCCCAAGTGCGGACGAGTCGTCGCGATGCTGACGAACCCCATGGAAACGCAGCTCGTCTCGTCGCTGGGGGTGGAAATCGGGGGCCGCACGGTGCCCGCAGAGGCGTTCGAGATGGTGCGCGCCAATCTGACGGGCGGACGGGCCGACGGGCCGGCGGGTGGACCATCCTGGTCCGCTGATGCTCAGGAGCGCCTCACGCGGGTTCCGAGCTTTGTCCGCGGCATGGTGAAGAAGATCTACGCCGATTATGCGCGTGAGCGCGGCATCGCCGAGATCACACCGGCGATCATGGACACTGCGCGCGTGGAGCTGGGGCTCGAGGGCATGTGAGCGACTTCGAGGAGCGTTCGGTCGGAGAGCTCCGCGTGCGGATCGACCGGACATTGTGTGTTGGGTTCGGGGACTGCATCACCGAAGCGCCCGAGGCGTTCGTGCTGGACGAGAGCGGCGTCGCGGTCTTCGTGAACCCGGACGGGGTGGAACGGGAGCGGTTGTTGCGAGCCTGCGACGCCTGCCCCGTCGATGCGATTACGGTTTGGAACGAAACCGGTACCCAGATCGTCCCCGGAGCTTGTGAACAAGTTCCTTGACAGCGCCGGGACCCGTCTGCATATCCCTTAACTCTGACGGCATCCACACCGACATCTGGAGTTTTGGCCCGCTCGAGCGGCTTCACTCGGGGAGGTAGTGGTGTACCGCGAGATTTTCGTTCCGGTCGATAACTCGCAGCACTCCGATTGGGCTGTCGACCGCGCCATCGAGATGTGTCGCAAAACCGGCGGCAGAATCACTGGGAATCACGTCTACGCCGCCCGACTCCACGATGTTCGCTTCCGCCAGCTCGAGACCGGACTTCCCGCGCAGTTCCAGACTCCCGAAGAGATAAAAAAGCAGCGCAAAATTCACGACAAGCTCATCGAAAAAGGCCTGCAGCTCATCGCCGACAGCTTTCTCGACCAGCTCGGCAAGCGCTGCGAGACGGCCGGCGTGGCGCTCACGCGCCAGCTGCTCGAGGGCATCAACTACGAAGAGATCGTCAACGAGGTGAATCGCGGCGCGGGGCGACTGCCCGGCCTGATCGGCTTCGACCCGAACCGCGCCGCCGGCTACGACGGCGGCGACAAAGTCCGGAGTGACGTGAAGCTCGGCGAGAATGGCCGGCTGGTCGCCGAGGAAGAAGATGCCGCGGCGCGCCTGGTCGGCTCGTCGGGCCGGCAGTATGACCTCATGGCCCTCGGCGCGCACGGCCTGGGACGGCAGCAGTTTTCGCAGCTCGGTGGTGTAGCGGCTCGCGTGTTACGCGGCGTCGAGAAAGACGTGCTGATCGTTCGCGATCAGCAGCCGCTCACCGGCGGGCGCTTCCTGGTGTGCGTGGACGGCTCCTCGTACAGCTACAAGGCGATGAAGGCCGCGCTCGAGCTGGCCCAGGAGTTCGGCGCATCGCTCTACGTGTGCAGCGCGTTCGACGTCGAATACCATCACGTGGTCTTCCACAACATCAAGGACGTGCTGTCGTATCAGGCGTCGAAGGTGTTCAAGTTCGAGGAGCAGGAAGAGCTGCACAACAACATCATCGACAAGGGGCTGCTCAAGCTCTGCCAGGCCAATCTCAAGCGCGCCGAGGTGATGGCGCAGCAGTTCCCCGACGTTCCGCTCAAGACGCAGATCCTCATCGGCAAGCCGTTCCAGGTGATCATGCAGTGGGCCGAGGAAATCAAGCCGACGCTGCTCGTGCTCGGCCGCCACGGCGCCCATCGCATCGAAGACACCGAGCTTGGGTCCCAATCGGAAAACCTGGTGCGTCTGGCTCCGTGCTCTGTGCTCCTTGTTGGGGTCACCGGCGTCCGTCCTGAAGACATCCCGTGGATCGAAGAAGACGGCCAGGCGGGTCTGCCGTGGGCGCCTGAGGCGGAGGTGCGCATCCTCCGCGTGCCGCCGTTCGCGCAGGGCATCGCGCGGCGCGCCGTCGAGGAGTACGTGCTCGAGAAGGTCGGCAACGCAGGTCCGCTGCCCACGGTCACGAACAAGTGGCTGGACGAGGCGATCCAGAAGCTCTTGCCCACGCACATGCAGCTGATCATGGGCATTGGGAGCGCCGAAGAGATCGCGCTGGCGGAGGTGAAGGCGACCGAGCAGATGAAGGCGACGAAGGTCCAGGGTCACGACGCCGATCCCGAGCCGGCAGTGGCGGAAGTCGAGACCAAATGCCCGGTTACGGGCGCCGTCTCGAAGCGGGCCCGCGTCGCCACAGACCCAATCGTCTGGACCGAAGAAAGCTGGCAACGGCTGCAGCTGGTTCCCTTGATCGCCCGGCCGCTCGCGCGCAACACCGTCGAGCGGTTCGCCCGTGGCCACGACATCTGGCGCGTGACCACGCCGGTGATGGATGAGAACAAGCAGGCGATGATCGAAGCCGACGAGTTCGACATCGACACGATGATGGTGATGTTCACGGAGCTCCGGGCCAAGCAGATCCGGGCTGAAGCCGAAGGCAAAGACGCGCTCTCGCCCGAGATGCGTGCCTTTATAGAGGAAGCGAAGGCTCAGGGGATCACGCGCTGCCCGATCCGCGACATCGAAGACAAGATGCAGAAATGCCCCGTCGACATGAAAACGGTGACGCCCGAGGAGGCGAAGCGGGCAGTCGAGAAACTGCTGCAGTGAATTACGTTCCCCACGTCGTCGCCTGGAATCTGACGCGGCGCTGTAACCTGGAGTGCGCCCACTGCTACATCGCAGCGGGGCCGCACGAAAGCGCGACGACCGAGCTGGACACGCCGGACTGCCTGCGGATCGTCGACGAGCTCCTGGCCGTGAACCCCGCGCCGATGATCATCCTGTCGGGCGGCGAGCCGCTGCTCCGGCACGACCTGACGCAGATCGCGGGATACGCGTCGCAGCACGGCGCGACCGTCGTCGTCGGCACGAACGGCACGCTGTTGACTGACGATCGCATCGCGGCGCTCAAGGCGGCGGGCGTGCGCGGCGTCGCGGTCTCGATCGACTCGCTCAGGCCGACCTACCACGACAACTTCCGGCACGGTAAGGGCTCGCTCGACGATACGATTGCGGCGCTCGGCCGGCTGCGCGCGGAGCGCCTCGATTTCATCATTCAGACGACGGCGACCAAGGGCAATCGCGCCGAGCTGGAACGCATTGCGCAATGGTCGGCGGAGCAGGGTGCGGTGTCGTTCAACTGCTACTTCCTGGTGGCGACGGGGCGCGGTGCGGGACTGTCCGACCTGTCCCCCACGGAGTACGAGGCGGTGCTTGCGGATCTCGCGCGCTGGCAGCGGCAGTATCGCGGGCAGATGATGATCCGCGCCAAGTGCGCCCCGCACTTCATGCGGCATGTGCATGCCCTGGATCCTGACTCCCCGATCCTGAATTATCAGACGCGCTGTCCCTGCGGGACGCAGTATTGCCGCATCACCCCCGACGGCAAACTGACGCCGTGTCCGTATCTCCCGGAGGTCGCGGGCGACCTGCGCGCGCAGACTTTCGGCGAGATCTGGCGTTCCTCGCCGCTGTTTCGCCAGCTACGCGAGGGCGCGCTCGGCGGCAAATGTGGGCGTTGCGAATATCAGAAGGTGTGCGGCGGCTGCCGCGCGCGCGCGTTCGCGCTCGAGGGCGACGTCCTGGCTGCCGATCCGTCGTGTGTCTATGAACCGCGCGAGATCGCGGTCATCGAGCCGGCAAGTGTCAGCTACGGCAGTGACTTCGTCCCGGCCCTCACCTGGTCGGCGGCGGCGCGGTCGCGGCTCGAGCGCATTCCATCGTTCGTGCGCGGTGTCGTGATGAAGCGCGTCGAAGATTGGGCACGCGAGCGCGGACTCCACGAGATCACACCCGAGCTGCTGAGCGAAATCCGTAGTGCAATGCCCGTCGACTTCTCCAAACGGCAACCGTTCTTCGTGTCCGAAACCGATAACTGATGACCGGACACCTGCTTCAAGTTGCCGCCGACACGGCGAGCGCATACCGCGACTTCCCGTGGATCGGCAGCCGCGCCGCGGTGTGGATCACGGCCGAGATCCACCTGATGTTCGCGGCGTTCGTGCTGGGTGTGCCGATCTTTGCGGTGGTGGCCGAGGGGATCGGGATATTCGGGAAGGATCAGCGCTACGACCGGCTCTCCAAGGAATTCACTCGGCTCCTGCTGATCGCCTACAGCGCGACCGCCATCTGGGGCGCGCTGCTGGTCTTCATGCTCGCGACGCTGTACCAGCCGCTGTGGGCCTATCTGACGCGGATCTTCGGGCCCTCGATGTGGCTGTACGCGGCGCTCTTTTTCTTCGAGTCGTTCACGCTGTACCTCTACTACTACGGCTGGGATCGCTGGAAGTACGGCCGCTCGAAGATCGTGCACTGGTGCCTGGGCATCCTGCTGAACGTGTGGGGCACGATCGTGATGTTCATTGCCGACTCGTGGCTCACCTATATGATGACGCCGCCGCGCGACATCACGCCCGAGACTTCGCCGGCGAGCATCAAGATCTGGCACGCGATCATGAACCACACCTGGATGCCGATCAACATTCACCGCTTGATCGGGAACGTCGTGTTCGGCGGCGCGATCGTCGGTGCATACGCGAGCTACCGCTTCCTCGCGGCCAAGACGGACGAAGAGCGCGCGCATTACGACTGGATGGGGTACGTCGGCAACTTCATCGCGATGTCGGCACTGATCGTGCTGCCGTTCGCCGGCTACTGGTTGGGCCGCGAGATCTATCAGTACGACCAGTCGCTGGGCATCACGATGATGGGCGGCTTCATGAGCTGGCTGTGGGTGATCCAGGCATTCCTCATCGCGGTCCTGTTCCTCACGGGGAACTACTACCTGTGGATCGGCATGGGCCGCATCCCCGGATCCGAACGCTACCGGCCCTACACCAAGTGGCTGCTCCTCGTGCTGGTAATCGGAGCGCTCGTGTGGGGCACGCCGCACACCATGATCGCGGACTCGCGCGAGCTCGCCGCGATGGGCGGTTCCCACCACCCGCTGCTCGGCGCGCTCGGCGTAATGAGCGCCAAGAACACCGCCGTGAATCTGATGATTCTGGCGACGTTCCTGTCGTTCCTCTTGTATCGGCGGGCCAATATCCGGCAGGTGGTGCCGTGGGCGCAGACCGGCACGCGCATCCAGGCGGCGATGTTCGTGATCGCGGCCGCTATCGTGCTGTTCTTCGGGATTCGCGGCTATTTCGTCGAGGCGATTGTTCGCATCGGGTACTCGGTGTATCAGGTGGGTGCCGTGCTCGCCTGCATCATCTTCGTCACCGTGATAGACGTGCTCATGGCCCGCGGGGCGCAGTCACTCGGCGCGATTCAGTGGGGCAAGATGCCGCCGCGCTCACAGTATGCGCTGTTCATTCTTGCCGTCACGTTCACCTGGCTCATGGGCCTGATGGGCTTCGCGCGCAGCGGCATCCGGCAGCACTGGCACGTGTACGGCATCATGCAGGATACGACGCCCTATGCCGCTACGCCGGCGCTGGGCTACGCCGCCATCATGATCAGCACCTGCGTTCTCATCTTCCTGTCGCTCGTCGGCTTCATCTTCTGGCTCGGCGGCTTGGCGGAGAAGTCGACGTTCGTGCCCTCGACCGTGGAGGCGCCGCATGTGGGCCACTAACCTGCGCATCATCGGCATCGTGGTCGGCACGCTCGCGCTCTATACGCTGATCGCGAACAAGATCCCGCAGGTGCAGTCCGAGGTCCCGCGCGCGCTCTCACTTGGCGCCAACGTGACCCCCGAGCAGCTCGCGGCGGCCGGCGACCAGCTCTATCACGGCGCCGGCGGTTGCACGGCTTGTCATGGACTCGGCACGCGCGCACCGAATCTCTTGACGGACGAAAAGGGCGCGGGGCCGATCGGCGCGCGCTGCGGCAAGCGCGAGCCGGGCAAGGACTGCAAGGCCTACATCTACGAGTCGCTCACGAGCCCCAAGGCGTACGTGGTCCAGGGCTATGAGCCGATCATGCCCGAGATGGGCAGGATCCTGTCGCCGCAACAGATCTGGGCGCTGGTGGCATTTCTCGAATCGAACGGCGGATCGGTCGACGTGAGCGGGTCGGATATACCGTCCTCGACGACCTCCACCACCTCGACATCCGCGACACCTTCCGCCGGCATCGCCGGCGGTTCCACGGATCCGATGACCATGATCCGCGGCGCGGGCTGCACCGGCTGTCACACGATCAACGGGGAAGGTGGGAAGATCGGTCCCGATCTCACACACGTCGGCTCGCGGCTCTCGGTGAATCTGATTCGGGAATCGATCCTACAGCCCGACGCCAAGGTCGCGAAGGGGTTCGAGAAGTTCAAAGGCGTCATGCCCAAGACGTTCGGTCATCAGCTCACCGCCGAGCAGCTCGAGGCGCTCGTGCAGTTCCTCGCGAGCCACAAATGAGCAAGTACCTGCGCCATCCCTTCTGGCAGGCCGTGGGCCTGTTCGTGTTGGCGTACATCGTGGTCGCGTTCATCATACCGATCCTGCCCGACAGCGCCGTCGTGCCGAAGAGCGTCGTGCTGCAGTACATGGCGACGGTGCTCGTGGGCATCCTGATCTGGGTCAGCGACGACGAAGCGCGCTGGACCACATTCAAGGAGCCGCTGCACGACGTGTTGGTCCAGCCGCGGCTCAAGCTGGTCCGTACCGCCCTTCTCGCCGTCGTCACGCTGATGGTCGGCTGCCTGACGTACAGCCAGGTGAAAGCGAGCGTGGCGGCGCCCCCCAACCTCCGCTCGATTCACCCCGCGCCGCCGTCGCAGATCACGTTCCGCGGCAAGACGATCACCCTGGTGGGTCTCGAGAACCCGCTGCGGAAGCAGGGTGACCTGGCGGCGCACATCGCCGAAGGACACCGGATCTACTATCAGAACTGCGTGCCGTGTCACGGCGACCATCTCGACGGCCAGGGTCACTTCGCGTCCGGGCTCAATCCGCTGCCCGCGAATTTCCAGGACAACGGCACGATCGCCCAGCTGACCGAGAGCTTCGTCTTCTGGCGCATCGCCAAGGGGGGACCGGGGCTGCCGCGCGAAGGAACGCCGTGGAATTCGGCGATGCCGGCCTGGGAAGAGTTCCTGACCGAGGACGAGATCTGGTCGGTGGTGCTGTTTCTCTACGACCAAACCGGGTGGAAGCCGAGGACGTGGGAAGTGAGCGGCAAATGACGGCGGTTTGGCGGTTCGGCGGTTTGGCGGTGTGCGGCGCCGTTTTTCTAACCGGCCAACCGCTGAACCGCTTAACCGCCCAGGATACTACCGCGGGCAAGGAAGTGTACGGGAAGTGGTGTGCCGGTTGCCATGGCGATGACGGCAAGGGCGACGGCGCGGGCGCGAAGCACATGATCCCGCCGCCGCGCGACTTCACCGGCGCCATCTATCAGATCCGCTCGACTCCGAGCGGCCAGCTCCCCACCGACGCGGAC
>WNGI01008787.1_pt1 | contig 19246 bp, 22 predicted proteins | sample 5400621 | NCBI WGS metagenome assembly WNGI01 (sample SAMN13153374, study PRJNA577476) | soil metagenome | isolation source: 20 cm soil or saprolite under Garry oak tree replicate 1 | place: USA:California | collected 2016-06-15
TGCGCACCCTTGGCTGGGAATCCGGAGAGCTCAGGACGGGAATGCTCGCGGACTTCGTCACGCTGGATGCGCCCAGAGACCTGTGGCGCGAGATGAGCCCGTCGTACCTCATCTACGGCTTCTCCGGCCGCGACGTGACGAACGTCGTGGTCGGCGGCGAAACGGTGGTAAGCCGATGAGACGCCTGCGCAACATCGGGCGCCTGGTCACCGGCTCCGCCGCGGGCGTGATCGAGCGCGCCGCGGTGATCTGCGACGGGGAGCGGATCGCCTGGTGCGGCAGGCTCGGCGACGAACCACGCGAGCTGATGGAGTCGGTGACCGAGGATCACGATTGCGCGAACGGCCTCGTCACCGCGGGTCTCGTCGACGCACACACGCACCCTGTCTACGCAGGTGACCGAATGCGCGAGGTTGCGATGCGCTCGGCCGGCGCGTCTTACGAAGAGGTCGCCAAGGCGGGCGGCGGAATCAAGGCCACGGTGAAGGCGACTCGTGAAGAGCCGATCAGCGCGCTCGAGCAAGCGACCAAACGCAGGCTGTGGACATGGCTCGCCGGCGGTGCGACAACAGTTGAAGCGAAGACCGGGTATCACCTGCACCGCGAAGGCGAGCTCGAGGCCACGCGCATGCTCGCGCGCCTGAGCAAGCGCAAAGACCTGCCGCGCATCGAGGTAACGTTCCTCGCCGCCCACGCGCTGCCGCCGGACCGGTGGGCGCGCAGGGGGGCATATGCGAAGCAGGTCGCGGAGTGGTGCACCGACGCGTACACGGCGGGCGCGCGTTTCTGCGACGTGTTCTGCGACCGCGGCTATTTCAGCGTGCCTCAATCGCGCGCCATCCTCCAGGCGGGCCTCAAGGCCAACTTGATACCGCGCATACACGCCGACGAGCTCGATCGAACTGGAGGCGCGCGTCTTGCGGCGGAGCTGCACGCGGTTTCAGCGGATCACTTGCTCCGGGCAAATCGCGGCGACGCGATCGCGCTGGCCCGCGCCGGCGTGGTGGCCACTCTGGCTCCCGGCACCGCGTTGTCGATTGGCAAGCTTCCGCCCGTCAAGGACTTGATCTCAGCCGGCGCCGTGATCGCGCTCGGCACTGATCACAACCCCGGTACAAGCGGCCTCACGAGCATGAGCGCTGTGATCGCGCTCGCGGTCGCGGTGTTCAAGATGTCGGTCGACCAGGCTCTCACGGCCGCGACGCTGGGCGGCGCGTACTCGCTTTCGAGGCCAGATCGTGGTGTCGTCGCACCCCAAAAAGTGGCCGACCTCGTCCTCTGGGAAGCCGAGCACGAAGGGGCTTTTGCCTGGGCCTACGGGCTCAAGCCTCGAATTGTGTGGTCGAGAGGGGCGCAAGTTTTTGCCTCATAAGAGGTTGCTTATTGCGTGCAATCAGCCTATAAGTTGCACCTGAACGGCCGCCCGCTCAGCAATCACGAACCAAACCGCGGTCGAAAAATGGAGGAAGGCAAGTAGTGGCAAAGTGGAACCCATTGGCGCTGAAGCTTCTCATGTGGGTCATGGGAGTATTGCTGGTCGTCGGCTCCGCAGCGAGCTTCGTTGGCGTGGCAGTGTTCCCATTCGACAGCGGGGCGGGCGTGACGGCGCCGGTGGCCGGTATCGCATTCGGGGCTGGGATCATGATCGCGGGATTTGACCCGATCGCCAACATCAGCTGGGTGCGCGCGCTCGTTCTGTACGCGATCCTCGAGGTCGTTTACCAGGTCCTCACCCAGATCGTGATCGGCCGCTTCGACATCGTCGCGTTCATCATCGGCATCCTGGTTGCGGTGCTGGTGCTGGTTCTCTACCCGAACAAGCCGGCGCTCTGGATGCAGGGCAGCGGAATGTCCTCAGGAGCCCGCGCGTAACCGACTTAACGCCAATCGCATGAGGGGCGGCCACGCGCCGCCCCTTTCTTTTTCAGTCTTGAATCACCTCGGTAGCCGCGAGCTCGTCGTGAACCGGTCGCCTCGTCAGCCATGAGGCCGGCAGCACCACAAGCCGCAGCAGCGATTGCGCCGGTGTGAGACGCGAGCCATCGACGGCGACGACACGCTGCCGCATCACCAAGCCGCCGAGCGTGCGGCCGTCGCAGGTGCTCCAGCATGCGACGTGATACATGGCCGCTAGCGCGAGCGTCTTGCCAAACCGCCTGCGCCCAGCCAGGCGAGCGAGAGCCAGACAGAACGCCAGGTCCACCGCCGCGGCCCGAAACCGATCCTCGGCCTGTGCGGGCTTGCCCGGGGCCGGCTCGCGGCCTCGAAGGTGGAGCAGGTAGAGCCTGGTGAAGAGCTGGTGCACCTGCAGGTGGGTGAGCACGTAGATCGGCCGGGGCAGCCTCGGCACGTAGCCCGTGACCGTCGCCTCGACCTGCCCGCCTGACGCCTGCACCCTCCAGCGGCCGCCCGGCCGTCGAGCCAGCAGGCCGCCCTCGATCGGCCAGTCGACGGCGTTGCGGGTCACCCTGGGTGCACCGAAGCGCAGGAGCTCGATCGGGCCGAGCACAAGCGAGTGGTCGCGCACGCCGACCAGGCCCAGCGTCAGCCGCCGCACGGCCTCCACGAACGCATTACGCAGCTGGGCCCCGGTGAGGGGTCTGCCCGCGTCGACCGCGGCTCGTGTTGACACGCGCCCGTCATCCCAGGTGACCACACGCATATCTTCGTCACTGTCATGGCCAAGCTGGAGTTCTCCGCGGCGGTCACCGCCAAGGCTTCGCCCGAGCGCGCCTTCGACTACTTCGCCGACCACAGGCACGTCGCCGAGGTGCTCGAAGGTGTCAGCCGATGGGAGCCGATCGGAGGCAAGACGCGCGGAACTGGTGCCCGCTACCGGGTTGAGATGCGCGCCCTCGGCTTGCCGCTCCAAAACGTGCTTCGTTTGAACCGCTGGCGACGGCCTCGCGAGATCGGCTGGATCTCCGAGTCCGGGCTGATCAAACAGGAAGGCGGGTTTACGTTCCACGAAGCACCGCCCGGCGTTCGGATCGAGCTCCGTATCGCGTATGAGCCGCCTGCTTCGGTGTTAGGCGCGGCGATCGCCAAGCGTCTCGACTGGCTGGTCCGGCAGCGCATGGAGCACGCCCTAGAGCGCATTCGGCAGAATCTGGAGTCCTAATCTTGATGGGTCCATGAAGCTGACCCGCGAGGCAAGCGCGATCCTGGCCGGCGCATCGATCGGCATGCTTGCGCTGCGCTCCGGCCGGCTTCCGCTCGTCAACCCGGCCGTGTACAGCTTCGCCGGCGGCTCGCTGTGGATGACCACGTCGCGCTACGCGGCCAAGACGATCATCGCCAAGCGGGATCCTCGAGCCGCATTTCTTGTCGACGTTGGCGCGAAGGCCGTCCTGCTGCGAGGCGCGCTCGAGGTCTTCGATCCGCTGTCGCTTTCCAGTGATGTGCGTGCGGTCCTGGAAGGTCCCGGTTATTTCCTCGGCATGGCGGGTTATGCGCTGCGGAACGCACCGTTCTTTGCGGGATATCTCCTCGACCTCGCAAAGCTGCCGCGCGAATGGATGCCCTACAACCGCGTCGTGCTGCGCCTGAAGCTCAGCGACGCGGACCTGGTCGAAGGCGCGCCTTTTCCTCCGGCACAGGCTGCCCGGGTTCCGGCGGTGCCGGCCGAGGTGAGCAGGCGTCTTGCAGGCGTGTCACGCGGCTACGCCTGCTGGATCGAAGGCGGGCTGCCAGTCATCCGTCCGGCGTTCTGGGAGGTCGACCACCGCGAGGTGAGCGTCGCGCCGGCGAGCGGGCGGCCGAAGCCTGGCGGTCCAGGCGCCCTGGTGGTCGAGTCGCATCACCGCTTCCGGCCGTCGATGATGGTGGGTGCATGCGTGCGCGGCACGTTCGTCCGGTCGGGGGACGGCGAAGCGATCGCCGAGCGCTACGGCATCGAAGTCGCTGAAGTCCCCCCGGCTGTCGGACTCAAGCCCGAGCGCGTGACATCGTGGCGCGGATTTGCAATCACGACCGCGGTTCCGCGCTCAGCTCGGCAGCTGCGCGTCGCCGAGGGTTAGATGGCGAAGCCCAGCGCTCCCGGCATTCGCATCCGCAAATGGGCCTCTGGCGAGTGGACCGATGCTCCCGACGCGGTCGTCACCGAGGAGCCGCTCCAGCTGCTGCTCAACGGCCAGCCGCTATCGGTGTTGATGCGCACGCCAGGCGAAGACGTCGAGCTGGCTCTTGGCTTGATGTTCGCCGAAGGCATCGCGCGCTCCATCGATGAGGTTCGGCTCGTGCGCGTCAGCGCTGAGTCGGGCGAGAGCTCCTCAGCAATCAACGTGGATGCGTCGATCGTCGAATCCAATCAAGTCGACATTCACCTGGCGGCCGCGCCGCGCCGCAAGCCGGAACGGTCGATGCTCTCGAGCTCCGCGTGCGGCGTCTGCGGCGCGGTGTTGATCGAAGACCTGCGCCGCGACCTGGAGGTGCTGCCCGCGGGACCGGCTTTTGACCCGTCGCTCCTCAGCGGCCTGGTGGAGCGAATGCGTTCGGGTCAGGGTGTGTTCGAGCGCACCGGCGGCCTGCACGCGGCCGGGCTTTTCGACGCGCGAGGCGAGCTCATCTGCATGCGCGAGGATGTGGGCCGCCACAACGCGGTCGACAAGGTCGTGGGGCGGATGCTGGTCGACCGGCTCCTCCCAGCGAAGGATTCGATCCTTGTCGTGAGCGGGCGCGCCGGCTACGAGATCGTGCAGAAGTCCATCACGGCCGGGATTCCAATGCTCGCGGCGGTGGGCGCCCCGTCGAGCCTGGGCGTTGCGTTGTCGCGAGAGTTCAACCAGACGCTGGTCGGTTTTCTGCGCGGCGAGCGATTCAACGTCTACGCGGCGGCGGACCGGCTGGCCCGTTGATATCGGCCGCCAGAAGCAGTCCACTACTCCGCGCCGGCGTCATCGGTCTTTACGTGCTGGCGGTGGAGTGGACGCGCGCCTTGCTCGCGCACGACTCGCGGTTCATCGCGGCCGGGCTCCTGCTCGGCGGCGTGGCCCTGGGGCTCGCTGCGCTCGGCTGGCCGGCGACCAGGCTTGGCCTGGGCAGATCCCGCTTCGCAGTGCGGGTGATCGGCGGCCTCGCGCTCGGCGCGGTGCTGCTCCTACCTGCCGCCGCGCGAAGCGGAGCGGTTCCGCTTCTGCCGGGCGGGTTGGCGGTTGTCGCCATCGCGGTTTCGATCGGCGAGGAGCTCGCGTTTCGAGGCGCGCTATACGCGGCGCTTGACGAGCTGGGCGGGGCGCCGCTCGCGGTCGCCGGGACCACAGTCCTTTGGACGCTGGCGCACGCGCTGTCGCACCCACCCGAGTTCCTCGGCGCGGTCGCCGCCGCCGGGCTTCTGCTTGGCCTGTGGCGGTGGGCCTGCAAGGACCTGGTCGCACCCATCATCGGCCACGTGATCGCGGATCTCGCTCTGTGAAGCGTCTCGCGGCGCTTGCGGGCGCCGCGATCGTGTATCTGATTGCCGCCTGGCTGGTGGCGCCCGGCTTCTATGACGGCTTCGGTCCACAGCAGCCGTACAACTGGACGTGTCCGCCTCCGCAGGCGGGCGCCAACACCAAGCCGAGCTCTGGGCACGCGGACATCCCGGTCCGAAACGGCACGACCGAGGCGTACTCGGTCTACACGGCAGACGGTCAGATCGTGATCGGCTTTCTGCCCGACTCGTTTGACGCGACGGGCAAGACCACGGTCCATGTCGACATCACTCCGCTCGACACATGCCCCCAGCCGCAGGGCATCACGTTCGTGACCAACATCTATCGCATCACGGCGGACGCACCGCTAAAGAAGAAGTCGAATGTGACGCTTCTTTACTCCAACCTCAAGCCGCACCCCGACTACATCTATCGTGCTGACGACCCGAGTGGGCCCTGGGCTCCGATCACAGGTTCGCAGCAAGGACAGCCTTACACGATGTTCGGGTCGACCGACAAGCTCGGCTACTTCGCCGCCGGATACGTCGCGTCAACACCGCCGCCGGGAGTTGTGACTGTGGGAGGCGGGCAAACGCTGCCGATCATCGTTGCGGTCTTGATCGTGATCGTGGTGCTGGCTGGGCTGCCGCTAGCTGTGATGCGGCGCAGGCAGTCAGGCGCCGGCGCGGCTGACGACGAGGAGGACGGTTCCTAGGGGCTGCGATAGTGAAGGTGAACAACACCGCTTCTGAAGCGCCGTTCGTCGAGCAGCTCAAGCTGCAGATGAAAGTCCTTCGGAAAAGCTGCAACGCCTCCGCCGACAACCACCGGCACCACGAGGAGGTGGTACTCATCGACCAGGCCCTCCTTGATCGCATGCGCTGCAAGCGTCGGCCCGCCCAACGAGATGTCGCTCACGGCGCTTGACTTCAGCTGCCGGATGGCCTCAGGGTCAAAGACTCTCTCGACGCGGGTCCTGGCGCTTGAGGGTGTCTCCAGGGTGTTCGAGTAGACGATCTTGTCGGCCGCGCGCCAGATCTCCGCGAAGTCGCGCATGACCTCGGGCTGGTCGTCGAGCTGCATCGTCTCCCAAGCCACCATCACGTCGTACATCCGGCGCCCATACAGGTAGGTGCCGACGGGCCGCTCGAGGTCGTTGACGAAGGCGTGGACCTCCTCGTCGGGAGCCGCCCAGTCGAAGTTGCCGTTCTTGTCCGTTACGTATCCGTCGAGCGACGAGATGGCCGAGTAGATGAGCCTAGGCGTACTTGATGGCCTCGAAGACCGTCCCGCATTTGCGGCACCGGTACTGAAGCGTCATCGCCTGGGTCCCAAAGAGCGAGATGACCTCGGAGTCCTTCGCGTTGCAGTGCGGGCAGCGAGGCTCAGAGCGGGGTTGGTTTCGCGGTGGGCGGCGCGTACTTCTTCTCCTCCAGTCCACGAAGCATGCCGAAAGTGTGCGCGTCGATGGCGCCTTGGCTGCCGCGCCTGCGCACTCCGTCCCATTGCTTCCAGTCGATGTCGGCGTGGGTCGCCTTCGTCTCCAGCTGCTCTTCCAGACGGGCTCGCAGCTCGCCCGGTCCCATGCTCAGCTTGCCTTGGCGATGCAGAGTCGCTGTTTCACCATCCGGCGGCCCGAACCATTCGATGGCCTCTTGCCACGCCTGGTTCAGGGGGGCGCTGTCGATGCCGGAACGGAGCCAGCTGCGGCCGTGCAGGAAGTGATAGCGCTCCTCCATCAGCATCTTGCGCAGCCGGTGCTGGAGCACCTCCACCGATCCGGCGACACATGCTTCGATCATCACGGTGAACGCCGTGTCGAGGATGGCGTTGGCGGCAACGAACTCAGACCACTGCGTCCACGGATCGTCGAAGTAGGCAAGGTTGCGCAGGCTCGCCGGATCTGATTCGCGTTCCGGGCCGCGGGGGTCGGCGCCAAGTGGCTCGAGACAGCCATACAGGACGCGGCTGTGTCCGAGGTCGTCGAGGCCCATCGCCGCCGCGGCGATGTCCGCCTCGAGGGATGGGGCGCGCGTTGCCCATTCCGCATAGCGAAGGCCGAGCATCTGCTTGTTGTCCGCGATGCTGAGGACGAGGTCGGAGAGGCTCAAACCTCGCCCGGTGACCAGAGATGGATGACGTCGTCCTTGCGGACAATGGCCATCTCGCACCAGCGCTCCTCGTCATAGGTCGCGCGTGCGTACGCCATCGCGAGGTCGGCGTCGGGAGCGACGACGCTGCCTACCTGGTGCAGTGGTTCGACGCGGGTCTTGCGCGCGAACACCTCGTACTCGACCGCGTCTCCGCTGACGCGCTGGTACTTCGTCAAACCGCCAGGCCCCAGGCCTCGAGCGCGTCGCGGCCGGCTTGCGTGATCCGCCCCGCCGTCCAAGGCGGATCCCACACGACGTTGATCCGCACCTCGTTCACGCCATCTTCGCGCAGCAGACGCTCACGCACGTCTTCGAGGATGAAGTCCGACGCCGGGCAACCCATGGCTGTGAAGGTGAGGTCGACGTCAACCACGCCGTCGCGCTCGGTGATGCCGTAGATCACGCCGAGGTCGACCAGGTTCACGGGCATCTCGGGATCCTGAACCTCTGAAAGCGCAGCCCAATACCGCTCAGTCATGACTCTTTGCGGTGCGTATTTCGGAAGTTGTGGAACTCTTCCTGGAACATAGCGACCATCTCGGCGTTCCGTGGTCCGCGCGCGCGCCAGCGGGCCAGCACGTCGTCCCAGGTGATGGGCTGCTTGAAGTCCCAGCGCTTCGCCTCCGCATCGAACTCGCACGGGAACGGGTAATCGAGCTCCCACACGTCGTTGCCATCGCGGGTTGCCTTGTGAGCGGGGACCGCGACGCCGATCTGCTCGCAGTAAGGCACGACTGTCGAGAGCCACCACTGGCGCAGCTGGTCGTTGGTGAGGCCCTTGAGCCGGTACTCGAGCTGGGTCGAATGCATCTTCTTGTCGTCGGGGAGCCCAAACCACTCCACGCTCAGCGGGAACATCCAGTCGACCGCGCGCTGCAGCTCGTCCTTCGCCGCGCCACCCGCAGCGCTGATCCGCTTCATCCAGGTGCGGCCGTTGCGGAGGTGGAAGTTTTCCTCGAGCATCACCTTGTTCAGACCCCGCTTCCACGGGCCGTACGAGCACTTGTCGTGGATGTCGCCGAGGAGGCAGAAGCCGGCCTGGTCGTAGAAGCCGTTCGCGACCACGAGCTCGGTCCAGCTGTCGAGGGGCACGTCGAACGCGTACGGATAGCGGAAGCTCTTCGGATCGCGGCTGAAGATGAGCTTCTCCTGGTCCTCGCCGAGCTCCTCGAGGATGTGATACGCGATGTGAGCGTGCGCGAGCTCGTCCTGGATGATCGCGATGCCGGTCATGAAGGCGTTGATGCTTGGCGCGCGCTTGGCGGCGAGGTAGTAGGCGGGGGCGGAGATTAGCTCTGTGTCGCCGGAAACGATGAGCGTGTGCTTGAGCTCCTTCAGGTACTCGGGAGTCATCTCCCTTGGCGACTCGATCAGCTCCCCGGACTTGATCGTCTCGGCGAACTCGGCTGAGCTCGGCATGAACTCATTCTCCAACAAGCTGGGCGGTAGAATCGTGATCTCCTCCAGGCAGCCGTTCCTGCCGCGCCGTGGTGGCTATAGCTCAGTAGGCAGAGCACCAGATTGTGGATCTGGGTGTCGCGGGTTCAAGTCCCGCTAGCCACCCCATACCCGTTACTTTTGACTCCTCCGCCCACGGCCGCTTGCAGAGGGTGGCGGCACGGTCTCGGCCGCCATCTGGGACAGGATCTTGAAGGCCTGGCGGTATTGGGCCGTTACCCGTCCATCTTTGACCTGGACGTTCTCCAGGATCGTGGCGAGGAAACCAATAGATCGACCGCGCGACTCGCACCGTCGACAAGCCGTGCGTCCTCGTCTAGATAGGCGCTGTCGGCCTGACAATGGCGGACCAACTTCTCCATCGCTCGGGACTTATCTGCCTGCCACTGCGCCGAGCACTCTGCCCAGAACTCGTCCACGATCCTCCCGTCTAGCTTGTCGAGATAGGCCTGATTCATTCGGCGCTTGATTTGCTCGAGCTCGCCATTCAGGCGCGCTACAGCTGTGTTGTGGTGCTCGGTCTCCTCTTCGAGTGACTGCTTCAGCACCTCGTTGGCCCGCGTCGTGGATTGGGGAAGACTCTTCGATCGCGCATCCCTTCTTCTCCTTGGTGGTGACGTTCCGGTTCCTCGAGGAGTTCAACCACCTCGCTCCCGATCACCCATGGTTCCGCAGGTTGCGCGATGCCTACCTGGAGCCGTGGGGGAACGGGTTGGAAGAGACTTTCGAAATCGCGCTCCGCGTCGGCTGGTTTGCGAATGCGATGGCACGGACCCGGTAGCGGGATGCACTCCCGCCGGAGGCACGGCCCGCCTTCGACAGAACGTCCGCGATCATCTTGCGGCGGGCGGTCGCTCACACGCGCGACTGAGAAGGCGCTGTTCATCGCCGAGCCGTAACGGCTGCGCTAAGGTCGGCGCATGGGTTCGACCGTTCCTGACATCGACCCGGGAGTCCGGCAGCGTCTCACCCTTCGCTTCGGCAGCGAGGTAAGGGCGTGGTTCGACGAGCTGTCAGGTTTGCTGATTGCTCTAGCCGAGAAGTGGCAGTTCGAGCTCGGCTCCCAGATCCCCCGCGGGAGTGTGGCGGCCGTCTTCCATTGCCGGATGGCAGATGGGCGGCGCGCCATACTGAAAGTCAGCCCCGACCGCAGGCGCCTGGCGTTCGAGGCGGCCGCCCTCGGCGCCTGGCACGCCGTTCACACGCCAACGGTAATCGCCCAGGACGAGCAGCTCGGGGCCCTGCTGATCGAGGCGATCGAACCTGGCACGCCGCTCAACGTTTCCTCGATTTACCCCGCCACGGAGAGCGTCGGCGAGCTTCTAGGCTCGCTGCACGGGAGCGCTGTTCCCGACCCGTCCTACCCGACTGTCGAGAAACGCGTCGCCTACCTATTCGACTCCTCGGCGAAGCTTTACGAAGGTCACTCGGAGCTTTTGGCGCTGGTCCCTAGGACGCTCTACGAGCGCGGGCGCCAGCTCGCGACCCGGCTCGCGCAGCAAGACTTCCCGATCGTTCTGCTCCACGGTGACCTGACGCCCAGCAACATCCTCGATGGTGGAGTCAAACGCGGCCTCGTCGCGATCGACCCCGCACCCTGCCTCGGCGATGCCGCTTTCGACGCGGTCGACCTGATCCTCTGGCAAGCGGATGATCTCGAGACGATCGCCGCCCGCATCGAGCGGCTCGCCGCAGCGACCGGCGTGGACGCAGGGCGGCTCCTAGGCTGGTGCGTGGCATTCGCAGGCATGGACGCACTGGATCGCGCGAGCCAAGGAAATGGCCCTCGCAGTAGGCGGCCTAGCGGCAGAGACGCCGGTCGCGTTTCCACCGGTTGGAAAAGTCACCGCAGCTGCTGCGCGGCCCGGCGACATCGAGGCATGGGAGTTAGATTTTTCCGGTCTTGGCGCCCGGAATTCGTCCGGTGCGCGCCGTTACAACGCCAGATTCGAGTTCAAAAGCGCGGTTCTAAAGTCGTCCCAGTAGGGACCCCAAATCGCCCGAATGCCGCCTTACACGCCCGGGATTCGACATCTGCGCCCGAACGGCGGTAGCCCGAGACGCATTTATTGCAAACGCCACTTCTCCACATCGATCGTGATGAAGTCAGGAAACGGCAGAACCCAACCGTACTGCGCGGGCGTCAACTTCACGCGGCGTTTGGAGGTGTACCTGACACCGTTGGACTCTCCATGCTCAAAGACCACGTTGGCCACCTGGGCACTAGGGGTGGCCGCCACTGGCGTGTAGTCATTGCGTTTCAGCAGCCCGGTGTTCCTGTCGAACCAGAACCGCTGGACGCGGCTGTGGACGGGCAGGTTGGTGCCAAAGTCGGCTTGCAGCAGACCATCCCTGAGCTCGGTCCATTCGATGTCTGTTCGCGTCAGCTGGTAGGGCAGGGTGTAGTAGCCCCAAAAGGCGTAGCCCAAGAAGTACAGGAGGTTCAGCCGATCCCACTTGTCGGTGACACTCGCGTTCTGGAGATGCTCTCGGGCATCGGCGCGCTGCTCGAGGACTCTGCCGTCAGGCGCCTTGATCGTCACGCTGAAACCGTCGAGAACACCGACGTCACCCGATTCGTCGATGGGGTCGATGACGGTGTGCGGCCGTTGAACATCAACCGTGATCCTTGCGTGAGCGGGGATGTTGATGCCCTTGAGCTGAAACAAGAGCCCGCCCACGGTCACAGTGCTTTCGACAGTTGTTGCAGCTCTCCATACCGCGTCACCGCCGTAGGCCTCCAGCGCCCGAACCCCAGTCGGAGAGAGCTGACCTCGGGGTGTGGGTTTGCTGTTCATCGACGATCCCTGATCCAGGGCCGCTGGCGTCAATGTGTTCTCATAGACCGTCCAGAGCGCGTAGCTGGCAAGCAACGCGAGCAGCAGTGCGAGGATGGCCGCAACAACCCTGACCAACCGGGACCGCCGCGAGACAGCTGGCCCTCGCACCGGACCAAGTCTGAGGAGTAGAGCAGGACGGCGCTTCTAAAGTCGTCCCATCAGGGACCCAATCTAGTCGTGGGCAGCCGCTTTGACCGCACCCGCCATCAAGGCCGCGGCGGCCTCATCTGACATTCGTTCGCCGGCCAAGCGCCGCCAGGTCCAGAAGTCGAGAGCCAGCGCGACGGCTGCGCGCATAGCTCTTGCCCGGCGGCCCTGCGGCGCGTACCTGGAGGCAAGGGCGTCTGCGAGATTGGCGAATTGCTGGTCCATGCGAATCCTCATTACCGCGTCGAAGGCCGGCATGACGAGGCGATCTCGCTGCAGGTTCTCAATTGTTCGGGCATTCTTCCGGTACCAGCGGTAGAGCGGTCCCAGGACCGCGCGCAGACGCTCGTCCGGATTGTCGATTGCGAGCGAGGCAGATGGATCTGGTGGTGGATGCCTGTCCATCCAGTGTTGTCCACACGCATCGAACAGCTCGGTTTCGTTCGGGAAGTGCGTGTAGACGGTGAGGCGCTGGACCCCGGCACGGCGTGCGATCTCTGCCACGGTCGTTCGTGCCGGCCCCACCTCCTCGTGGAGGGCCGACGTGGCTTCCACTATTCGTCGACGGGTCGCAGCCTGCTTCTCCGCCCGGGCCTTCAGCGCGTACTTCCGCATTTGACTTGACATGGCGCTCAGTGATCGTATAGCTTTGAGACATCACTGAACAGCCTGTTTACCGAAAAGGAGTCAGCTATGACAATGACCGCGGTTCGGATAGTGGGTCCTCGCGATGGCAAGCTTGGGCACTTGGGAGGTATCGGCGTGCGGTTCATGGTTGACGGCGCCGAGTCGGGCGGGGGGTTCTCGCTCGTGGAGCACCCCATGGAGCCGCGCGCCTTGGCAGCACCGATGCACCGGCATGGTCGCGAGGATGAGTACAGCTTTGTCCTTGAGGGGCGAGTCGGCGCCGACCTTGGCGGCGAGATCGTCTACGGCGAGGTGGGCGACCTCATCTTCAAGCCGCGTGGCCAGTGGCACACGTTTTGGAATGCAGGTGATGTGCCCGCCCGGATTCTCGAGATCATCTCGCCTGCCGGCTTCGAGAAGTTCTTCGACAAGGTCACCGATCTGGCAGGTCGCGGTGAGCTTGACCCGGCAGGGATGGTGGCGCTCGCGGCCGAATACGGAACCGAAGTCGACCTGAACAGCGTCCCGGGACTGGTGAAAGCCCACGGGCTCACGTTTGCCATGGGGCCGCAGGAGTAGCAACTAGAGCCGGCCGTGCGCGCCCGGTTTGGGGCGCGTGCGGCGTTCGGCTCAAGTTCACGAAGACGCTTCTAAAGGCCGAACCATCCGAACTGCCTCTTGGCGACGATGCTCCGCAGCCATGCGGTGAGCTCGGTCCCGGCGACCGAGTTGCGCTGAAAGATGGCCGACACCTGACCGTTGAGCGCGCTCTTATCAACATCGGTGAGCTCCTTGGCGGTCAAGACCATGATCGGGATCGAGCGTGTCGCCTCCTTATCCCTCAGCGCTTCGACGACGTCGAATCCGGTGAGGCCCGGCATCATCAGGTCGAGCAGGATCAGGTTGGGCAGCTCCGACATCGCCATGTCGATGCCTTCCCGCCCGCTTGCCGCCCGCAGTACGCCAAATCCCTCGGGTCTGAGCAGGCCTTCCAACAGATCGAGGTTGGCCGGCTCGTCATCCACCACCAGCACACGAACAGGTTCGTGCTTGACGCCGGTTGTGAATCGGTACTGCCTCAGTCGAGACAGCAAGGCCTTTCCGTTCACGGGCTTGACGAAGTAATCGAGCGCACCCAGGGCCCGGCCGAGCGTCGGGTTGTCGACCACTGAGACCACGACGACCGGGATGTTCTGTGTGGCCTCGTCCGCCTTGAGTCGGTTCAGGACCTCCCAGCCGTCGACCTCGGGCAGCAGGATGTCGAGGGTGATCGCCACCGGACTCAGGTCGCGGGCCATTGTCAATGCCTGGGCGCCCGTGTGCGCGACCTCGACGCGGAATCCGCCTCCATGCAGATGTCTCGCCAGGATCTCAGCCGCTGGTGGGTTGTCATCGACGACGAGCACCAGTGGCCGGCTCAAGTCGGGCGCTGCGACCTCAGCGGGAGGTGCGTTGACCGGCAGACGCAAGGTGAACGTGCTTCCTTTCCCACGCTTACTTTCGACGCTGACCTTGCCGCCATGCAGCTCCGCGAAGTGTCTTGTGAGGACCAGGCCGAGTCCGGTTCCCTCCTGTTGCGGTCCGGCGCCCGTCTCCAGCCGCTGGAACTCTTTGAACAGTTGCCCCAGGTCCTTCTCCTCTATCCCAATCCCGGTGTCGCTGACGGCTATCTCGGCCCAGGAATCGACCTGGCGGCTGCGGATCTCGACTTGACCCCCTTCGGGAGTGAACTTGATTGCGTTGGAGACCAGGTTCAACAGCATCTGCCGTACCTTTGACGCGTCCGCGATCAGCCGGACATCGGGCGACTGTTCCGTATTCAGCACAATCGCCTTGCTCCGAGCCAGGGGCTCAACGGTTGCCCGGACCTGGTCGATCAGCCCTCCGAGATCAACCGGCTCAAGGTGCAGTTCCATTTGGCCGGCCTCCACCTTCGATAGGTCGAGGATGTCATTGATGAGCTGGAGGAGATGCTGGCCACTCGTGTGGATCTGGTTCAGAAAGCGCAGGCGCGTCGCTGCATCTATCCGGCCCGCTGTGTCGTCGCTGAGCAGCTCGGAGAATCCAAGGATCGAGTTAAGCGGCGTCCTCAGCTCATGGCTCATGCTCGCCAGAAACTGGCTCTTGGCCTGGTTGGCGCGCATCGCTTCTTCTTGGGCTTCCACCAACGCGGCGGTACGCTCCGCTACCTTGATCTCGAGCTCGCTTGCCGTCAGCTTCTGGTCTTGCATGAGCTGGGCGATCGCGATCGCGCGCCCGGCGCGTGCCGCAAGACCCTCCAGGTGCTGGATATCCTCTGGGCGGAGAGGAGAGCTGCCCTCATATCGGTTGAGGTTGAGCCCGCCGACGACTCGGTCCTGCGCGACCATCGGCAGCATCGCCGACTCGCGCATGCGCCATCTCTGGATGTGCCGCGCCTGATGAGGGGCGACGTTCGCCGGCAGATGGTCGCGATCGATGGCGATGACAACCGGCCGCCGCTCCTGGAGAACTGTTTTCCAGGGACCTGACGCGTCAATGTCGATCGGTCGGCCGATCAGCCCGCTGACGTACTCGCGCATGCGAGGATCGGGGTGGTAGGCGGCTACCGGCTCGATGCGCTTGCCGTCGCGCGACAGCAGGACGACCGCGCAAAGGTCTCCCGTCGCGCGGGAGATGTGCTCGGCGACGATCGCGAGCAGCGCATCCATGTCTGGAACCGCGTCGCTGAAAGCATCTGACGCCGCCGCGATCGCGGCCAGGCGGCCGGACTCTTCGGTCACGTCGCCACTCTATGCCGGCGTTCTCCAGAAGCGCTGTCGTTAAGCGATCAATTAAGTCAGGGCTTGCTGAGGCTTCCGACCGTGAACTGCCTACGCAACCAAATGGGCACGAATGGCGCGATCCACCGCGCCGGATGCGACCATCCGTGCCCGGATGGCGCGCCATCATTGCGGTCTCAGCTCAGGCCTTCTCGATGGTCACCACCCAGTTGATGCCGAACTTGTCCAGCAGGTAGCCGACCTCCGCGCCAGACGGCCGCTTCGCCAGAGGCCCTTTCAGCTGACCGCCTTGGGCCAGGGCGTGGAAGATCTTGGTGATGCGCTCTTTGTCCGTGCCGATGAGCGCAATCGCCAAGTTTTCACCGATCTTGGCCGGAAACTTGGGATGGCCATCCGTGCCGACGATGAGAGCGCCGTCAGACTCGAGCCGCGCCTCCGTGATCCAGTCCCCCGGACCGGCCGGCTTGACTTCGCCTTGCTCAGTCATGGTCTGTAGCTCGAGGCGACCGCCCAGCGCCTGTTGATAGAACTCCATCGCTTCACGGGCGCGGCCCTGCAAGTTGACATAAGGGCTCAACAGGATCTTGCTCATAAGTTCGATCTCGACCTCCTCGTGAAATAGGCGTTTCCGCCCTTACTGCTGATGACGGAAGCCGGAGACCAAACGTGACCAGTGCGACCACCGGGCGGTGCTCGCGACTCACGCGCCGGGCTAACATCGCTCCATGGCTCGACCCTCGATCTACGAGTTCGCCGGTGGGGAGCAGGCGTTCCTCGCGTTGGCGGCGGCCACACACGAGCGCTGTCTCCAGGACCCCGAGCTGAACCATCCCTTCGGGCATGGCGTCGGCCCGAATCATCTTGAGCACCTGGCAGCTTACTGGGCCGAAGTATTCGGCGGCCCGCCGCGGTATTCGAGGTCATTCGGCGGACACTCCGGCATGATCGGGATCCACGCCGGCCAGGGCGGCCCGGACGAGTTTGGGACCCGGTTCGCGGCTTGCTTCGTGCAGGCCCTGGACGATGCGCGGCTGCCCGATGACCCGAAGTTCCGCGACATCATGCGCCGGTTCATCGAGGCCGCGACCGGCGAGGTCAACAGCTACTCGCCTGCCGGCACGCAGGTCGAGCCGGATCTCCCGATGCCGCGCTGGACCTGGGACGGGCCGCAGCAGACGTAACCCCTCCGCCCGGGCGCCCGTTACCTCGGCAGATGGCGCGCATCAAGATGGTCGACGAGGCCGACGCCGAAGGGCCGCTGGCCGAGCTGTACGCCGCAGCGAAGTCACGCAGCGTGGCCAAGGTCGTGCCGGACATCCTCCGCACGATGAGTCTGCGGCCGGATTTCCTGACCGCGATCGACAGCGCTTCGAGGCTCCACTTCAGCGACGGAGCGCTGACGCGTGCCCAGCACGAGATGATCGCCTCGTATGTCTCGGCGCTGAACCGCTGCCGTTATTGACTCAGCTCCCATAGCTGGTTCCTGCAGTTGCAGGGCGAGTCGTACGGGGAGGTCGCGCAAGCGCTGCGCGACGGCGACCTCGACGCCGCAGGGCTGGATCAGGCTCATCGCCTGCTGCTCGACTTCGTCGAGACCATAACCAGGCATGCGTACCGGGTCACCGACGAGCAGGTCCAGCGGCTACGCGACGCGGGGTGGACCGACGAGCAGATCGCTGAAGCTGCCTACGACGCTGCGCTGTTCAACCTTTTCGTGCGGCTCGCCGACACGTTCGGCATCGAGCCGCCCGCGGTCTACGAGCCGGACGGCATCCCCGCCGCCGCTAGGCCGGAGTGAGATCGGTGAAGTCCGCGTTGATCACGTCGTGGTTGAGGTTGCCGCCCTTGGCGCCGCCGAGACCCCAGCTCTTGGTGTAGGGCTGCGTCTGCTGGGATAGAACCTTCCCTGCGGAGTCGCGGGTGATCAGCGTAGTCGTGCCGTGAAGCGACACACCGATCAACCGGCGCGCCTGGGTGCTGAACTTGGGCAGAAACAGCGAAAGCTGAACCCGGTCGAAGCTGTATGTCTTCTGGACGAACTTCCCACCCGCTACGTCCTGGGTGATCACGTCCGTAAACTCCGTCAGCCCGTCGCCGTCGGCGCCCTCTTCCGCCAGCTTCAAATCGTGCGCGCGACGTGCTTCCGACTCGATGAGCAGGTCCAGCACGGCGTCGTGCGCCCACTGGTTGGCGGTCTGCTGGTTGACCGAAGGGTCAAACGCCGGCACGTTCGAGGGGACGCTTACCGGAGGGATCGGAGGCAGGACCCAGACGCGCGCTGAGGCCGAAACCGGTCCGGACTGGCTGCCGGAAGGAAGCGCGGTGCCAGCGGTTAAGGTCAGCCAGCTCGCATAGTCCGGCCCGGAGCCGACGACGAGCGCGAGCTTGGGCGTTGAACCGTCCGGCAGCTCGGGAGCCGGCTCGGGGCTGTGCGTCGAAAGCTGGGCGGACACGGGCAAGGCCGTGGCCAGCAGCAAGGTCGAGCCCAGCACCGCCGGCGCCGCCCAGCCCAGCCTCCGTACCACCGCCAGCCCACCGCCAGCCTGCTCCAACGGCTCCAGCAGGCGAACCAGGGCGAAACGTCCCGCACACGCGAATACGAGGCTGGCCAGCAGGGCGGTCTTGGTCCAGAACTCGAGGGTCGTCGGGCCCAGGAGAAGCACCGACAGGATGGCGACGATCGCGCCGAACACGAACCTGCCGACCTGTCCTTCGGGCACAGTGCGAGGGTCGGGGACCATGAAGAACGCGAAGATCAAAACCTCGGGCGACGTGACCAGGATCTTCCATAGGTCTGTCCCGCAGAGGGCTGTTGCGTGCCAGCTCGCGACCATGCAGTGGTCGGGCACGGGGGCCAGGGCGATCGCGACGCTGGCCGCGAACGCGGCCATGTAGCCGGCCACGAGCCCGAGCAGCTTAAGCTCCCAGGCGATCAGCAAGCCTCCCCCGATGAGCACCGCGTACGTCACGATCATCCACAGCCCCATCGGAATCCACCACAGGTCCTGCGGCTCGGTGTACTGCGGCCCGAGCACAACGAAGGCCAGGACGAGCGCGATGTTGGAGGGGTTGAAGATGTGCCGTCCCTTCCAGCGGATGAGGTACTTCGTGGCCATGGCGAAGGCGACGACGCCGATGAAGATGTAAATCCCGTGCTTGCTCCACCATTGGCCGTGTACCGTGCCTGGGACCCTGAGGATGAAGGCGGTGCTGTTCCCGGTCAGCAGCCCGCTGGCCGGCCACAGGATGGTCTTGTCCTTGAAGAATGCGACCCCGAACTCGATCAGCGCGCCGGTGACCAGGCAGGCCAGGATCTGGGCCACCGACAACCGGAAATCGAGCACGGTCTGGCCGAGGACCTGGAGCGTGAGGAGGACCGCGGCCACATGAAGGCGTGGGTCGCGAATGCTGGGCAGAAGGACCGGATACTCGCGACCGCGGATCCGGACGCTGCGGCGCCTGGGAGCCGCCCGGCGAAGCTCTTCGCCGGGGACGCTCAGCCCGCCCGGCGCCGGGGCGTCGATGGTCGCCATGGTCTGGTAACGGACATGGTAGGCATGCCGTTACACAGGCGAACTCCCTTGCCAACACGAATCCTGGCCGCGGCGGCAGCCCTCCTCGCGTTTGCGGCGTGTGAACCGGCTTTCGGCCTCGGCCTGCCGAGCGAAACCGCGCTGGAGGACGGGGCAGCCAACACGCTGACGCACGCGAAGACCTTTGGCATCACGGGCACATACTCGCTCGCCGGCAGCGTCCAGTGGACGATAGACCTACAGGTCGTCCGCCCAAGCACCGCGCACGCGATCGTCAGCACGAGCGACCAGAAGGTAGAGGCGGTGATCACGGGT
>WNGI01002330.1_pt1 | contig 19242 bp, 19 predicted proteins | sample 5400621 | NCBI WGS metagenome assembly WNGI01 (sample SAMN13153374, study PRJNA577476) | soil metagenome | isolation source: 20 cm soil or saprolite under Garry oak tree replicate 1 | place: USA:California | collected 2016-06-15
CGCCGCCGGCGCGCGACACGGCCCGGCCGGCCGCCACCGCGCAGGCACATCCCGCCGCCCCAGCCGAGCCGGCGGCTGTAGACGTGCGCACGCTGTTGTACCGCGGCGACCGCGCGCTCGGGCGCGCCCAGGAGCTGCGCGCGGCGGCGAAGCGGGCGTCGGGCGACGAGCTCCGCGCGCTCGTCGACGAAGTCTGCGACCTCGTTGCCCTCGCCCTCGAGCCCAGCTCCTAGTCGCGCCCCTGCCTCCCGCTGGAGGCTAGCGTGGCTCGTGGGCTTGGTGGTCACCCTCGGCCTCCTCGCCTGGGCGCTGCATGGCGTGGACGCCCGCGCGCTGCTCGATCACCTGCGGCGCGCAAACCCCTGGCTCATGCTGGTGACGATCACGCTCGCCACCTGCGTCTTCCCGATCCGGACGATGCGTTGGCGGCTGATGCTGCGTGACGCGAGCGGCGCGCCGCTGCCGCTCGGGCCCCTGTGGCACGCCACGGCCATCGGATTCATGGCCAACAATCTGCTCCCGGTGCGGGCCGGCGAGCTGGCGCGCGCCTATGCCGCGCGGCAGGGGGCGTCCGTACGGTTTACGACGGCGCTCGCGTCGATCGCGGTGGAACGGGTGTTCGACGGGTTGACGCTGGTCGCCCTGTTCACGCTGGCTTTCCTCGCCCCCTCGTTCCCGCGGGATGCGACGATCGGCGGCGTGCGGCTCGCGGGGCTGGCGAGGGCGGGCGCCGCGTTGTTCGCCGGGATCCTCGTCGTCGGCCTGCTCGTGGTGCAGCGGCCCGCCCCATGGATCGCGTTGCTGGGCCGCGTCGCGCACGGCGTGCTTCCAGCAGGTCTGGCGGATCGCGTCACCCAGCTCGCCGAAGGACTCGTCGCGGGCCTCGACGTCCTGAAGCGCCCGGGCCGCTTCCTCGGCGTGGCCGCATGGTCGCTCGTCTTATGGCTGGTGAACGCGGCGGCGTTCGCCGTGTGCTTCCGAGCGTTCGGGCTGCCGGTGCCGCCGGAGGCGGCGCTGGTACTGCAGGGAGTCATTGGGTTCGGGGTGGCCTTGCCGTCCTCCCCGGGCTTCGTGGGCGTGTTCGAGGCGGCGACGCGCGGCACGCTGGCGCTGTATGGGGTGGACGCGACTCGCGCGGTGAGCTACGCGGTGGCCTACCATGTCGGCACCTTCATTCCGATCACGTTGCTCGGGCTCGCGTCGCTTTCGCGCATGCGCCTGCACCTCGCCGAGCTGCGCAGCGCGCCGGCCGAGGACTGAGCGGTGGATCGGGTCCGCGTCGCCGCGCACGCCAAGCTCAATCTCCTGCTGCGCATTCTGGCGCGCGAAGCGCCGGCGGGTTATCACCAGATCGAAACGGCGTTCGCCCTCCTCGAGCTGACCGACGAGCTGGTGGTGACACGCACGGCTACGGGCGTCGCGCTCACCGTGCACGGACCCGACCTGGGGCCGCCGGAGCAGAACCTGGCTGTGCGGGCCGCGCGCGCCGTGCTGGAGGCGACCGGACACCAGTTCGGGGTCGCGCTCGAGCTCACCAAGCGAATCCCCGTGCGATCGGGTCTGGGCGGCGGATCGAGCGACGCGGCGGCCGCGCTGCACGCGGTGAACGCCCTCGCCGGCAACGTCGTCCCCCGCCACGAGCTGCTCCACTTCGCCGCACGGCTCGGCGCCGATGTCGCGTTCTTCGCGAGCGGCGCGCCGGCGGCGCTCGCGTGGGGCCGGGGCGAGCGGTTGTTCCGGGTCGCCGCCCCGCCGGCCGCGCCCGCCCTGGTGGCCCTGGCGCTCCCGCCGCTCGCCGTCGCCACCCCCGACGCGTACGGCTGGTGGGACGACATGCATCCCGAACCCGCGGCACGCGGGCCGCTGCTGCTCGACGCCGATGCGTTCTCCGGGTGGGGCAGCATCGGGCGCCTCGGCGGCAACGACTTCGAGATCCCCGTCTTCGGGAAACATCCGCCGCTGCGCGCGCTGTACGAGCGACTGGCCGGAACCCACCCGTATTGGGTGCGGCTGTGCGGCTCGGGCAGCGCCGTGGCCGCGGTGTACGCGAACGAAGGGCTGCGGGACGATGCGGCCATGGTGCTGGGCGAAAAACACCAGCGGCTGATCAAGACCGCCACCAGGGCAGTGGCGGCGCCGGGTCCCGAGCCGGCCTAGGCGAAACGGGGGCCGGACCGGCCCGTCAACCGGTGCCGGATGCGCCGCTGGATGCGGTGCAGCGCGCTCAGCACGCGCATCGCGAGGACCAGGGCGCGGGGCGGCGCGTTCACCGGGGCATCGGGTACGCCGGTGATGTTTTGGCGCTTCGCGTAGAGACGGCACGCCTCCCAATCGAACCGCCAGATGTCGTCGAGCCAGAATCTCCGTGCACCGTGCTGCTTGAAGTAGCGGAGCACTTCGAAGTCGTACCAGTGGTACTGCTCCTCAGTGACGCTGCGCATGTCGATCCCCGCGTCCTCCCAGGCGCGGAACCACTCGACGCGTGAGCGCTCCAACCGGCCCGCACCCGTGAAGTCCACGTGCATGGCATAGCGGAGGCGGCGCTTGAACACCCAGGGACAGGTGCCGCGCACGTTCTCGATCACGCTGTACCAGCGGAGCTTGGCCGCGAGAGCGGTGGGGCGCAACGCGGAGTAATGGAGCACCGCGATGTCGTCGAGCAACAGGCGAGGCGCGTTGGCCGGGATGGGCACGCGCACGCTGTGCATGTCGCGCGGCGCGTGCTCCACGCCGTCGTCCACATATCCCAGGGGCGTGAGCCGGTCATGCCGCATGCACCGATCCGGTGTCTCGTACAAGTCGACGCGCTCGAGGCACACAATAGATCCAGGCCGGGCGGCGAGCATCGCGCGCCAACTCGGCGTAGCGAGGGCGTTGGCCGCGAGAATCTCATCGGCATCGAGCGCCAGGATGACGCGCGGTGCGGGTACGAGAGCGCGCGCCTGGCGGAGCAGCAGGAGCTGGCGGTCACGCTCGTTGAACTCGTCGGTCGGGTTGTCGATGAGCGTGACCTTGGGATAGCGGCTACAGATGGCGCGGCTGTCGTCCGTCGAACGTTGGTCGGCAATGATGATGTAGTCCGCGAACCGGCTGGTCACGGACAGGAACCGCTCGAGAATCCACGCCTCGTTGCGGACCGGCGTGACCACGACGACGCGGACAGAGTCGGACACGGTTTTACGATACGACGGGAGGCGTGAAAGGGAAACGGGACCAGGGGTTTGCGACACCCGAAGCGCAGTCGCATACTGGTGCCGTGACCCTCGACGGGTTCCAGGCCGTGTGCGATGAGGGGTGGCGTCGGGCCAGCAGCACGCCCGGCTACCTCGCCGAGCGGGAGGCGCGATTTCTGATGCTCGCCGCCGCCGGCGCGCCCGTCGCCGGCGCGATCGTCGAAATCGGGAGCTTCAAGGGCCGTTCCACGGTCGGGCTCGCGTATGTGGCGGACCGCTATGGATTGGGAAAGGTCGTCGCGATCGATCCGCACACGTCGCCCTCCACGACCGATCCCGACCTCGGCCCGGATCGGTCTTCCTATGACGAGTTCCAGGAAAACCTGCGCCGGGCGGGCGTGGCGGATGCCGTGGACTGTCGTCGGGCATTCTCGCACGAGGTCGCACGCACCTGGAGCCGGCCCATCCGGATACTCTGGATCGACGGCGACCACGTCTACGGTGCGGTGAAGCAGGACCTGGCGCTGTTTCGCCACCATCTCGCGCCGGGAGCCATCTTGGTGATGCACGACGTGCTGCGCTCTTGGGAGGGTCCGCTGCGCGTGTTCGTAGAAGACGTGCTGCGCTCGGACGATTTCGGACCCGCCGGGTTCTGTAAGTCGATCGGCTGGGCACAATACCGCCCGGGGGCCGGGAGCCGCATGCGGTTCCGGGCGCGGCGCGCCTACCTCGGCTGGATCGCGCGCCGCGTGCGTCCCGCGGTCCGGCCGGGCGAGGTCACCACGCGGTTGGGCCGATGGCGCCAGAAGTTCTGGTGGGCCCTCTCGCCGCATGGCGCCGTCGATCCCGCCCGGTGGGCCGCCCAGGTGGCGATCACGTAGCGGCCGCCGAGCGGGCACGATATTGTGGTAGGCGAGCCACGCGAGGAGAACCGATGCCAGAGCAGCTGATCGGGACCGTCGTCCACTACTTCAAGGGACCGAGCGTCGCCGTGGTGCGCGTGACCGAGGGGGGGCTGGCGGTCGGCGACCGCATCCGCTTTCACGGCCACACGACCGACTTCACCGAGCAGATCGCCTCGATGGAAGTGAACCATCAGAAGGTCCCGCAGGCGAAAGCCGGCGACGAGGTCGCCATTCAGGTGGCCGACCGCACGCGCCAGCACGATCAGGTCTTCAAGGTGACCCCATGAACGAGCAAGCATTCAACTGGTCGGTCCGCAAGTTTCTCAAGCACTTCGGCGTCACGGCGCAGCGCGAGATCGAGAAGAGCGTCGACGCGGCCCTGAGCGCCGGGAAGCTCAAAGGCACCGAGACCCTCAAAGCGCGGGCCCGGCTCGAAATCCAGGGTTTGCCGACGAACCTGGTGATCGAGCAGGACATCACGCTGTCGTAGCGCCGGCATGCGCCTACCACTCCTAGCGGCGGTGATGCTCACGTTCGCGTGCGCGTCCTCATCCCCCGAGCCCGAGTCCGCGCCCACGCCCGCGGCGGATTCCGCGGCCCTCGCGCGCGGCGCGCCGCGGGCCTTGGTCAATGCCCGCGAGCAGTACTACGACATCGACGGGTCGAGCGCCGGGGCGCTGCGGAATCAGATCAAGCGGCTCGGCCCCAGGGACGAGAGCGGCAAGTCACAGGACGCCTTGACCGTGTGGAGCATCGAGTGGGGCTTCGCCGCGGCGCAGCAGGGCGACGGCTGCGTGTTGCGCGATGTGAAGGTCACGCTCGACGTCGCCGTCACCCTGCCGCGCTGGAAGCCACCGGCGACGGCAACCCGCCAGCTCTTGAAGGAGTGGCAAGCCTATCTCAAGGCCGTTCGCCTCCATGAAGCCGGGCACCGGACGATCGCCGAGCGCAACGCCCGCGAGGTGATGGCCGCCCTGACCCCGCTGCGCGGGGCCGCGTGCGACAAGCTCTCGGACGACGCCACGCGCACGGCGGAGCGGATTGTGGCGGATGGTCGGGCGCGGAACCGCGCCTACGACGTACAGACGAAGCACGGCCAGACGCAGGGGGTGGAGCTGGGGCCGTGAGTGGCCCCCGTTAAAGCAGAAGCCCCCGAGAGGCCCTAGCAGACCCTCGGGGGCTTGGCGCTCACTCGCCGAGGCGAGAGAGTGCATCGCTTCGCTTGTGGCCGGGTTTATTCACGGCCCCACCTCCTCGGGTGGTGTTGGGCATTACCGTACAACGCCAACTCGGTCCGTGCAACTGTGGTGCGCCCGCAACGCCGCGGGGCTCTTTAGGGCGCCACCGAAAGCCCCAGCGACAGCACGAGATCGTGCTGCAAGCGGGAGGTGTAATTCCCCGCCACGACCCCTAGCGAATACGTCGGCGGGCTGGTGACCGCCGTCCCGGAGAACGTGTAGACGTGGTCGTCGACCTCCGCACGCAACGCCAGCGCCGGTGCGACCTGCCAGCGACCAACTGCCCCGATCACCGGTCCCCACCCGGTATTGCCGACCACGTGGGAGTACGCCTCACCGCCGTGGGCCACGAACGCGAGTCCAGCGGCCACGTAAAGGGAGGCGCGGTAGGAGCGCGGGGTGAGACCGATCAAGACGCGAGCGCTGCCGGTCGTGATATTGGCCGTGCCCGAGGTATCGGTCGCCGTCGGTCCGACTTTCACACCTTCGGGAATTCCCGCCAGCAGCCCGTGCCTGGTCACTCCGGTCCGCGAATGCCCGACGGAGAGGTCGAGCGCCAGGCGCTCGCGTACCCAGGCGATAACTCGCGCTCCGAACACCGGGGCGATCTCCTGCTTCAGCACCTCTCCGCATGGGCCCCCGGGACAGAAGGCGGAGACGTCGACGACGTGAGCCGCCGGTACATAGATCCCGACAAAGGGAGCGAACTCGACTCTCCCCTGCGCCGCGGCCGGCGCCGCCCCGAGCGCCGCAAGGACGCACAACAGGCCGAAACGGATCATTCCATCCAGATACCCGGGAATGGGCGCTGCGCGTCACTCGTTTGTGCTCCCTTGTGGGTAGGGGCGCAGCATGCTGCGCCCCTACGTTTCGTCGGGTCCGGCCGTGTAGATTTGCGTCGCGCTGGCCCCTCGTCCAACGGCAGGACACCAGACTTTGGATCTGGGTATGGTGGTTCGAATCCACCGGGGCCAATTCCCCTCCTGCACCGTCTTCCCGAGGGGCAGGTTCCATGATTCGTCTGGAGGTGGAGTGATGAATTTTCGAGTGCTCCGCACGACGGCCCTCCTGGCGCTCCTGACGCGGGCGCTGGAAGCCCAGATGCCCCAGACGGGGTTCTTAGACCGCCGCGTGTCCGTGGCAGGCCAGTCTCACCACTACCAAGTGTTCGTCCCCTTCTCCTACACGACATCGCAGCGCTGGCCCGTCATTCTCTTCTTGCATGGCGCCGGCGAGCGCGGCGACGACGGTCTCCTTCCCACCCAAGTAGGCTTGGGCGCCGCCGTTCGCCAGAATGCCGCTCGTTTCCCGGCGATCATCGTCTTCCCACAGATGCCGCCGGAGTCGGCCTGGACCGGGAGGCCGGCGCAAGCTGCCATCGCTGCGCTCGAGCAAGTGAGCCGAGAGTTCCAAGTCGACTCCGACCGCGTGTATCTCACAGGCCTGTCCATGGGCGGCAATGGGGTGTGGTACCTCGCGTATCGCTATCCGTCCCGCTTTGCGGCCCTCGTCCCGATCTGCGGTTTCGTTACGGCGTTCTTTCCCACGGCCCGCCCGTTCACCCCGGTCGTCCCCACGGATAGCGGCCCACCCTTCGAGGCTCTGGCTCGTCAGCTGCGGCGCGTGCCGACGTGGATCGTCCACGGCGAGATCGACGGGGCGGTTCCAGTAGAACAGTCGCGTCAGGCAGCGGCCGCCCTCAAGGCTGTCGGTGCGCCCGTGCAGTACCTCGAGGTACTGGGGACGAATCACAACGTGTGGGACGCAGCATACGGGTCGCCGACACTCGTGAGTTGGCTGTTCGCGCAGCACAGGTCCCACTGATTGTGGTTCGAGTCCACCGGAGCCAATTTTTCGCGCTATGACCGACCAGCTCACCCGACGTGATTTCGTGACCGCCGCGAGCGCTCTGGCAGGCGCAGCCCTCTGGCCCGCCGCGGCGACGCCCGACGGGCCGCCCGCCGGCGCCACCGACGGCACCGTGGTCCTGTTCCAGGGCGACTCGATCACCGACTGCGGACGCGATCGCACCGTGGCAACCGCCAACGCGGCGGGCGCCCTCGGCACCGGGTACCCGCTGCTCGTCGCCGCCGGCGCCCTCGCAGCGCACCCCGATCGTGCGCTCCGGTTCTACAATCGCGGCGTCAGCGGCAACAAGGTGCCGGACCTCGCGGCCCGCTGGGCCGCCGACGCCGTGGCGCTGGCGCCGGACGTGCTGAGCATCCTGATCGGCGTGAACGATTTCTGGCACAAGCTGGGCGGCGGCTACACCGGCACCGTCGAGGACTACGAGCATCAGTACACCGCCCTGCTCGATGACACCCGGCGCGCCTTGCCGCGCACGCGGCTCATCGTGCTCGAGCCGTTCGTGCTGCGCTGCGGCGCCGTGGACAATCGCTGGTTTCCGGAATTCGACGCGCGCCGGGCGGCGGCCGCGCGCGTCGCCCAGCGCGCGAAAGCGACGTTCGTCCCGCTGCAGCAGGTGTTCGACGACCTGGCGCGCAAGAGTACGCCGCAGTACTGGGCCGCCGATGGCGTCCACCCAACGCCCGCCGGACATACCGTCATCGCAGCGCAGTGGCGTCGCGCTGCGAAGCTGTGAGATCCTGCACGTGCGCTTGACCATCGGCGCAGCCGTGCTCGGCCTGCTCGCCACCGCCGCTCGGCTCACGGCTCAGGGTACGGCACTCGACGCCTTCCGCGACAACATCGCGGCCATCCACGCGCGGGATCGCGCCGCCTATCTCTCTCACTACCTCCAGACGCCGGCGCTCGCCCGCGTGGGCCCGGACGGGCTCCACCAGGGATACGAGGAGTTCGCCCAGGGCGCCGGCACCGGCTGGCCGGACACGCTGGTCGCGACGCACTTCCGCGTCGTACCGCTGACCCCGGACGTGGCCTACGGCGTGTACCGCTACCGCGTGGTCGACTCGGGCGGCAGCGTGCGCGGCGTGAGCGAGCGCGTGCTCGTCCGGACGCCCGCAGGCTGGAAGGTCGCGGTGACGACCGCGTTTCCGGCGTCCGACGCCGCGCCCCCAGCGATCGCGATCGTGGGAGCCACGCTGGTGGACGGCACCGGTGCGGCGGCGGTACGCAACGCCGTGGTCGTGATGCGCGAGGGCCGGATCGCCTGTGCGGGCCCGCGGGCCACCTGCCCCGTGCCCGCCGACGCCGACACGGTGAGCGCTACCGGGAAGTGGATCATTCCGGGATTGATCGACACGCACGTGCACTTCTCGCAGACGGGTTGGGTCGACGGGCGACCCGACGCGCTGGACCTGCGGGATCGCTACCCCTATGAAACCGTCGAGTCGGAGCTGCACGCCCGACCCGAGCGGTTCTTCCGCTCCTACCTGTGCAGCGGCGTCACGTCGGTCTTCGACGTGGGAGGCTACCCCTGGACGCTGGACCTCCAGGCGCGGACGGCGCGGAGCACCGCGGCGCCGCGGGTCATGGCCGCCGGTTCGCTCCTCTCGACCATCGATTTCTGGCTCAACCTGCCCGACCAACGCCAGTTCATTTATATGGCGGACGAGCCCACCGTGCGTCAGGCGGTACGGGCGCACAAGACGTGGGGCGCCGCGGCCATGAAGGTGTGGTACATCATGCCGCCCCAGCCGCCCGACAGCGCCCGTGTGTCCGCCCTGATGCGTGCCGCCGGCGACGAAGCACGCAAGGTCGGGTTGCCGCTCATTGTGCACGCGACGGGGCTGTGGGAAGCAAAGGACGCGCTGCGCGCCGGGGCGCGCGTGCTGGTGCACTCCGTTTGGTCGGCACCCGTGGACGAGGAATTCCTGGCCCTCGCCCGGCGCCAGGGAACGATCTACGTCCCGACGCTCACGGTGCTCGACGGATACCGCCAGGTGGCGGCGCGACGCTTCGCTGGTGAGCGACAACCGTTGGCCTGCGTCGACCCCACGACCCGCGCCAAGGCGCTGGCGACCGACACGGTGTCCCTGGGGCAACGCCCCACCCCCGGCGCCCTCGCGGACCGGACCGCGCGGACCGCGCGCTCGTTCGCGCAGGGTCAGGCCAACCTGAAGCGTGTCCACGACGCCGGCATTCCGGTTGCCCTCGGCACCGACGCCGGGAACCCGCTCACGCTGCACGGGGCGTCGGTGTTCATGGAGCTCGAGGCGATGCAGGCCGCGGGGCTCACGCCGCGCGACGTGCTCGTCGCGGCGACCGCGAACGCGGGTCGGGCCCTCGGGCTCGACAGCACGGGGACCGTAACCCCGGGCGCCACGGCCGATCTGGTGGTGTTGGACGCCGATCCGCTCGCCGACATCAAGAACGTCCGTCAGATCGCACTGGTGGTGCGTCGGGGTGAGGTGTACACCCGGCGCGAGCTGGAATACTAGAGCGCTGCAAAATCCCACAACCTTGCCACGAGGGTTCGTTCGAATGCGCGTCACCGCCCGTCCGATGGTCGCCTGCGGTCTCAGTCTCCTGCTCATCGGCCTCGCCCCGACCCCGACCGGCGAGCTCCGCGGCTTCACCGCCGAATCCGCCAAGGCGCAGCGCGAGTGGGAAGCCAAGTTCCGCGCGATCCCGTCCCCCGACTCGCTGCGCGCCTACATGCGCCGCCTGTCGGCGCGCCCGCATCACGTCGGCTCGGCGTACGACAAGGACAACGCCGAATGGCTGCTCGCGAAGTTCAAGAGCTTCGGCCTCGACGCAGGCGTAGAGACGTTCGACGTGCTCTTCCCGACGCCCAGGGAGCGCGTCGTGGAGCTCGTCGCGCCCACGACCTTCCGCGCCAAACTGCAGGAGCCGCCGGTCCCCGGAGACCCGACCTCGAGCCAGCAGGCAGAGCAGCTCCCGACGTACAACGCGTACTCGATCGACGGCGACGTCACTGCCCCGCTCGTGTACGTGAACCAGGGCGTGCCGGCGGACTACGAACGGCTCGCGCGGCTGGGCGTGTCGGTGAAGGACGCGATCGTGATCGCGCGCTACTTCGGGTCGTGGCGCGGCATCAAGCCTAAAGTCGCAGCCGAGCACGGCGCCGTCGGCTGCATCATCTACTCGGACCCTCGCGAAGACGGCTACACGAAGGGCGACGTGTACCCGCAGGGTCCGTGGCGGCCCAAGGATGGCGTGCAGCGCGGTAGCGTCATGGACATGCCGCTCTACCCCGGCGACCCGCTGACCCCAGGGGTGGGAGCCACCAAGGACGCGAAGCGCCTCCCGGTGAACGAGGCGCCGACCATCACCAAGATTCCCGTGCTGCCCATTTCGTACGGCGACGCGCAGCCGCTGCTCGCGGCCCTGCGCGGGCCCATGGCGCCAGCGGAGTGGCGCGGTGGGCTCGGCATCAGCTACCACGTGGGCCCCGGACCCGCCAAGGTGCACCTGCGCGTCAAGTCGGACTGGAGCTTGAAGACGCTGTACGACGTGATCGCGCGCATTCCCGGAGCGACCGCGCCGGACGAGTGGGTGATCCGCGGCAACCATCACGATGCCTGGGTGAACGGCGCCGAGGACCCGATTTCGGGGCTCGTACCGCTGCTCGAGGAGGCGCGCGCGTACGGCCAGCTGCTCAAGCAGGGCTGGAAGCCGCGCCGCACCATCATCTACGCGGCCTGGGACGGTGAAGAGCCGGCGCTGCTCGGCTCGACCGAGTGGGTCGAGGCGCACGCCGACGAGCTGGCCGCGAAGGCCGTGGCCTATCTGAACAGCGACACCAACAACCGGGGTTACCTGGACATCGGCGGCTCGCACACACTCGAGGCGTTCATCAACGACGTGGCGCGGGACATCGAGGATCCCGAGACGAAGCTCACCGCCTGGAAGCGGTCCCAGCTGCGCGCCATCGCCGACGCGAACACGGCCGAGCTGCGGCAGGAGGCGCGGCAGCGGGCCGACCTGCGCATCGATGCGCTCGGATCGGGCTCGGACTTCACGCCGTTCCTGCAGCACGTCGGGGTCGCGACCCTCAACCTGGGCTTCGGCGGCGAGGGCGGCGGCGGCATCTACCATTCGATCTACGACGACTTCAAGTGGTACACGACGTTCGACGATACGTCGTTCGCGTACGGCCGCGCTCTGGCGCAGACGGTGGGAACCGCGGTGATGCGGCTCGCCGACGCCGAAGTCGTGCCCTACCAGTTCACGTCCTTCGCTGAGACGGTAGGCCGTTACGTGAAGGAATTGGAAAAACTGCTGCAGGAGAAACAGGACACGGTGCGCGAGCGCAATCGCCAGCTCGACGAGGGGGTGTTCGCCGCCACCGCCGATCCTCGCGAGCCGACCATCGCGCCCGCGCGAGAGGAGCTGCCGCGGTATCTGAGCTTCGCGCCGCTCGACAACGCGGTCGACGCGCTCAGCCGTGCGGCGGAACGCTACGAGCGGGCCTTTTCAAAAGCCCAAGCGAACGGCGGGGCGGCGCTCGCCAAGCCGGAGGTGCAGGCGCTCAACGCCACACTGCGCCAGAGCGAGCGGGCGCTCATGAGCGCCACCGGTTTGCCGCGGCGATCCTGGTACCGCCACCAGATCTACGCGCCCGGGTTCTACACCGGCTACGGCGTCAAGACGCTCCCCGGGGTGCGCGAGGCGATCGAGCAGAAAAACTGGTCGGAAGCCGAGCAGCAGATCGCGGTCACGGCGCAGGCGCTGACAGCGCACACCAGCGTGGTGAGCCGGGCGGCGGAGCAGCTCGAGAGGCTCGCGCCCTAGGGCAGCGGTTGACGCCGTCACCCCCGACCACCTACAATGCGAGAGGAACGCGACTGGGAGGCCCGCAATGCGACCTGACATCCGGATGGCTGCGCTCACCGCCATCTTGCTCGTGCCGCTCGTTACTTCCGCCCCGGCGCATTGGCGCGCGCTCGACTCGGCGCAGCCCGCGGCGTCCTACACTTTCCAGGGCACCGTGCACGCCGTCAACACCCGGACCGGCGCTCTCGAGCTGGTGACGGGCGTGGGAATGTCCCTGCGGATCGTGCGGATGACCACGGCGCCCACGACACGCCTCATCGCCGCCGGCACGGCGCCACGCCTGGCCGACTTGAAGCCTGGCGACGTCGTACGCGCCGAGTGCCGGCGCACCACCGCGGGGCTGGTCGCCGATCGGGTCGAGAAGCTCGCGGTGAGCACGCCGTGACCCGGCCGCAGATCGCGGTCGGCCTTGTGTTGCTGGCCCTGGGTTGTCAGAAGCCCGTGAAACCCGGTGATCCCCTTCCCGGGCTCTCCCGCGTGGAGCGCGACCGGTTCGACCGCGGGAAGGTCGTGTTCGATAGCGTCTTCACGCCCGAGACGGGGCTCGGCCCGCTGTTCAACGCGACCGGCTGCGGCGAGTGTCATGAGAATCCGGCGGGTGGGCGCGGCGACGAGGTCGAAGTCCACGCCACCGCGTTCCACGCCCCGGTCTGCGACCCGCTCGCGCAGGAGGGCGGACCGGTGATTCAGCAGCATTCCACGCCCGCCCTCAAGCAGGCTTTGGGCATCGACGCGGAGCCGTTCCCGCCGTCCGCGACGGCACGGGCCATGCGGACGTCGCCGGTGGTGTTCGGCCGGGGCCTCCTCGACCTCGTGCCCGACTCCGTCCTTCTGGCGTACGCCGATCCGGGCGACCGGAATCACGACGGCGTGAAAGGGCGGCCCAACCGCTTCGCGGACGGTCGCATCGGCCGGTTCGGCCGCAAGGCCTTCGTCCCCACCCTGCGAGAGTTCAACGCCGGGGCGTTCGCGGCGGAGATGAGCGTCACCAGCCCCGAGCAGCCCACCGAAGAGGACATCGGGGGAAAGCCGATCCCGGCAGGCGTCGACCCCGCGGCCGATCCGGAGATCACTCAGGCGCAGCTCGACCTCGCCGACGACTTTGTGCGCTTCCTCGGGCCGCCCACTCCGTTGAAGGTCGGACAGGAGGGGCGGCGCGGCCGCGACGTTTTCTCCCAGCTCGGGTGCGCGTCCTGCCACATCCCGACCCTGCGCACCGGGTACAGTCCGGTCCCGGCTCTCTCCAACCGGGAGTTCGCCGCCTACACCGATCTCCTGCTGCACGACATGGGGCCCGACCTGGCCGACATCTGCCTCGGCCTCGCCACGCCGGCGGATTTCCGCACCGAGCCGCTCCTCGACCTGCGCGGCGCCGAGCATTTCCTCCACGACGGCCGGGCCACCACCCTCGAGCAGGCGGTGGAGCTGCACGGGGGCGAAGGGTCGGCCGCGCGGGACCGCTTTAAAGGCCTGCCCGCCGCCGACCGCGCGGCGCTCGTCGCCTTCCTTAAGTCTCTGTAAGAAACGCCCCCCGCCGGGGGCTTGAAGAAATCCCCAGGGGTTTTTAGCATCCCTGCGGCTATGCCCTTCCTGTCCGTAAACGACGTTTCCAAACGATTCGGCGGCGTGACGGCGGTCGATCATGTCTCCTTCGCGGTCGACCGCGGTCAGGTGGTGGGCTTTCTCGGTCCCAATGGAGCGGGCAAGTCCACAACCATGCGGATGATCACCCAGTACTACGAGCCGGACGGTGGCACGATCACGCTCGACGGCGTCCCGCTCGCCGACGCCGCGCGCGCGGCCAAGCGCCACATCGGGTATCTCCCCGAGAACAACCCGCTGTATGAAGACATGCTGGTCGAGGATTACCTCGCCTTCATCGCCGATCTGCGCGAGCTGGCGGGCCTGGCCCGCCGGCAGGCGCTGGACGCCGCCGTCAGCGCCACCGGCATCGAAAGCGTCTACTACCGGCCGATCGGCGAGCTGTCGAAGGGGTTCCGCCAGCGGGTGGGCCTGGCGCAGGCGATCCTGCATCGCCCCGACCTCCTCGTGCTCGACGAGCCGACGGAGGGACTCGATCCCAACCAGCGCGTCGAGATCCGCCGGCTGATCGGCGCCCTCGGCAAGGACCGCACCGTCATCCTCTCGACCCACGTGCTCTCCGAGGTCCAGCAGACCTGCTCGCGTCTGCTGATCATCAGCCGGGGGAAGGTCGTGGCCGACGGTCCGGTGGACCAGTTGATCGCCAAGGCGGCGGGTGCGGTCGAGATCGCCGTCGAGGCGTCCGGCGCGGGGGTCGCGGAGGCGCTCGGGCAGATGCCCGGCGTGCGCCGCGCGACGCCGGCACCCGGTGCGGTCGACGGCCGGGTGGCCGTCACGCTCACCACCGACGGCTCGCGCGACCTGCGACCGGAGATCTTTGCGCTCGCCGCATCCCGCGGCTGGACGCTGTACGAGCTGCATCAACAGGCCGGCAGCCTCGAGCACCTGTTCCAGCAGCTCACCCAAGGGCCGGAAGACTAGCGATGCGGGCCACGTGGACCATTGCGCGGCGCGAGCTGAAGGCGTTGTTCGATCAGCCGACGGGTTACATCCTGCTGGTCGTGTTCACGATCGTGAACGCCCTCCTCTCGTTCAGTCAGCTGGATCTCTACGGCGTTGCGTCACTGCGCCCGATGTTCGACTTCCTGCCCTGGATGCTCCTGTTTCTCGTCCCGGCGGTGACGATGCGCGCGCTCGCCGAAGATGTACGCTCGGGCACGCTCGAGGTGGTGCTGGCACAACCGCTCAGCGAGCTCGAGCTCCTGCTCGGCAAGTACATCGGGCAGGTGCTGTTCCTGTGGCTCGCGCTGGCCATCACGCTCACGATTCCCCTCGGGCTCGCCCTGGGAACCGCGCCGCAGCTCGGCATCGTCGTCGCCCAGTATGTCGGAGCGGCTCTGCTGATCCTCGGGCTCGCGGGCGTCGGCGTCTGGGCGTCGAGTGTCACGCGCAACCAGATCACTGCGTTCGTTCTCGCGGTGGCGGTGATGTTCGTGTTGATTCTGGTCGGGCTCGATCCCCTCATCGTGGGACTACCGCCCCAGCTGGGGGCGATCGCCGCGTCGCTCGGCGTCCTGTCGCACTTTTCGGAGCTAGCCCGGGGCGTGATCGACCTGCGCGACGCGGTCTATTTCGTCTCGCTCGCCGTCCTGTTCCTGGTGTTCGCCTATTTCGCGCTCGAGTCCCGCAAGGCCACGCCGCACGGCGAGGCGCTCAAACGTCTGCGGCTGGGCACCGCGTTACTCACGGTCACGACGATCGTGGTGAACCTGTTCGGGCGTCACATCGGCGGCCGGATCGATCTCACGCCGGGGAGCTCGTTTACGCTGTCCCGAGCCACGCGACAGCTGCTGCAGACCCTCCCGGACCTCGTGACCGTGAAGCTGTTCGCTTCGGCGGCGCTGCCGCCGGAAGTGTCCTTCCTGAAGCGCGACGTCGACGATCTGCTGAGCGACTACCGCGCGGCCGGGCGCGGCAAGGTCAAGCTGGTCATCGCGGACCCGGCGGCCGACACGGCCGCGCTGCGGGAAGCCCGCAGCCTCGGCATCCCTCCCGTTCAGTTCAACGTGCTGGGGCAATCCGAGCTGCAGGTCAAGGAAGGGTACTTGGGAGTCGCGGTGCGGTACGCCGACGGCGTGAAGACCATCCCGTTCGTGCAGCAGACCAACGACCTCGAGTACCGGCTCACGTCCGGCATCCGCGCGCTGACCCACCCCGAGAAGGCGGTCATCGCGTTGGGCGAGATCAGCGACGCGGCGGCGGCGCGCGGCCAGCGCAGCTTCGAGGCGCTGCGCGAGCGGCTGGGTGGCCGGTATGACGTCCGCCCATTCGCGATGGCCGACACGACGATCGCGCCGGGCGTCAAGGTCATCGCCGTCGCCGGCACGCCCGATTCCCTCAGCCCCGACCAGGTCACCCGGCTGCGGGGGTTCCTCGACCGGAGCGGCAGCCTGCTCCTGATGGCCGGGGGCATGCAGCTGCAGCTCTCCCAGGGGCCGCCGTTCGCCGTGTCGCGGCGGGTCGGGTGGAACGCGCTCCTCAAACCGTTCGGCGTCTCGATCGCCTCCGACATGGTGTACGATCTGGCGTCCAACGTGCAGGTCGGGATCCCGGCGCAGTTCGGCCAGGTGCTGGTGCCCTACCCGTTCTGGCTGCGCGCACTCAGCACCAAGGCGTCGCCCGCGAACGCCGACCTCGAAGCCGTGGTGCTACCCTGGGCGAGCCAGATCGACACGACACCCGCCCCGTCCAGAACGGTGACGCCACTGTTCGTCACGAGCCGCGCCGGCGGCGTGCAGGAGACGACGGCGTTCCTCGACCCGTCGCGGGAGTTCAGCCGCCCGCGAAGGGAGCCTCGCGCGGTCGTCTCGTGGTGGTGGGGAGCAGCGATTTCGCGAGCGATCGGTACGTGCGCAACTCGCCCGAGAACGTCATGTTCGTCGAAAACGCGATCGACTGGCTCGCGCAGGACGAGGCCCTGATCGGCATTCGCTCCAAGAACCGCGCCCCGCCGCCACTCGTGTTCACCAGCGCCGCCACGCGCAGCGCCGTCAAGTACGGCAACATCATCGGCGTACCGCTGCTGCTGGTGGTGGCCGGAGTCCTCCGGCTGTGGCGGCGCCGCCAGCTGACCCGCCGGGTGTATCGGCCGCTCGCCCAGCAGGAGTCCGCATGAACGATGATCCCGGGCTGAGCGCGAATCAACGGAAGCGTCAACCATGAGTTCCAAGAATCTCCGGCTCATCGCCGCCGGTCTCGCCGTGCTGCTGCTCCTGTGGGGCGGCAGCGAGCTGCTGTCGCGCGGCTCGGACTCGGTGACGGGGTCGCTCGCGCTCCCCGCGCTCTCGGCGGCGGACGTGGACACCATCTCCGTCATCAAGGGCAGGGACTCGATCATCCTCGCCAAGCAGTCGCCCACGGAGTGGAGCGTGAATGGCCACCGCGTGGCGCCCGACCTCGTGGGCGAGGTGTTTCATGCCCTCGCGGACACGGCGCGTCGCGAGCTCGTAGCCCAAGCGCCGGCGTCCTTCGCCCGTCTCGGCGTGGACAGCGCCGCCGGACGCTGGCTGCGGTTCGCGCGCGGCGGGAAGCCGCTGCTCGAGCTCATTGTCGGGTCGCGCGCGGCCGACTTCGAGAGCGCCTACCTCTGACGCCAGGGCGACGCGCACGTGTATCTCTGGCGCGGCCGCCTCGCCGCCGTCGTGGACCGCCCGGTCGACGGCTGGCGTGACAAGCGGATCGCCGCGCTCGAGCCCGACAGCATCGCGGCGCTGGATGTGGTGCGCGGGAAAGACCGCTATGCCCTGCAGCGGTCCGGCAAGCGCTGGACGTTGAACGGGCAGGCCACCGACTCCGCCGCCGCGGCGCGCTACCTCGACCGTCTGAAGACCATTACCGCGGCCGGCTTTGCGGCGCCCGCCGCCGCCGACTCCGCCAAGGCGCGCGCGGTGCGGCGCCTCAGCGTGCGGGGCGCCCACGGCGTGCTCCTCACGCTCGCGTTCGATTCGACGGCCTCGGGCTTCCTGGTGCATCACCTCGCGGGTGCGGGAGGCGAAGGCGGCACGCTGTATCGCATGAACTTTTGGGACGTGGACGGCGTCACGCCGGCGAGTCGCTCGCTCAAGAAGTAACCCCTTGGCTTCGCGCAGTTTGCCGTCTATTTTGCAGGGCTTACATGGCGGACCTCTCGCTCTCGCGGAGCCAGCTGTTGCTCCTCGCCGGGACGGCCAACCGGCCGCTCGCCGAGGAGATGGCCGAGCACTTGGGGCAGCCGTTGTGCGCGGTGACGATCCGCCGCTTTGCCGATGGGGAGATTTTCGTCAAGATCGACGAGAACGTGCGCGGCCGGGATGTATTCATCATCCAGCCGACCAACCCGCCGGCGGAGAATCACCTGGAGCTGCTGTTCCTGATCGATGCCGCGCGACGGGCGAGCGCGGCGCGGATTACGGCGGTGCTGCCGTACTTCGGCTACGCGCGCCAGGATCGTAAGGATCAGCCGCGGGTCGCGATCAGCGCCAAGCTCATGGCGAACCTGATCACCGCGGCGGGAGCTGACCGCGTGCTGGGAATGGACTTCCATTCCCATCAGCTGCAGGGGTTCTTCGACATTCCGGTGGACCATCTGTACGCGGCACCGGTGTTCGTGAGCCACTTCCGCCAGAAGCAGTTGTACGATCCGGTGGTGGTAGCGCCGGACGTGGGATCGGCGAAGATGGCGCGGGGATTCGCGAAGCGGCTGAACGCCTCGCTCGCGATCATCGACAAGCGGCGCCCGTCCGCGAACGTGGCCGAGGTCGTGAACGTCGTGGGTGAGGTGGCCGACAAGGACTGCCTCATCCCGGATGACATGATCGACACGGCGGGCACCGTCACCGAGGCGGCGGCGGCGCTCAAGCGGCTCGGCGCGCGCAACATCTACGCGTTCGCGTCGCACGCCCTGTTGTCGGGGCCGGCGGTGGAGCGGCTCCGCGCTTCGGCGATCAACGAGGTCGCGGTGACCAACACGATCCGGATCCCGGATGAGCGGAATTTCGACAAGCTGAAGGTGCTGTCGATCGCGGGGTTGATGGCCAAGGCGATCGGCTACGAGCACTCGAACCAATCGGTGAGCGCGCTCTTCGACTGAGGACTGAAGCATGGCCCAGACCGTTTCTCTCTCCGCGAATCCACGCCAGGCGACCGGTAAGGGCGCCGCGCGGCAAGCGCGGTTCCGTGGCAAGGTCCCGGCGGTGATTTACGGCCACGGGCGCGACACGCAGCCGCTCGAGCTCGAGGCCAAGGCCCTCGAGAAGGCGCTGCAAGGGGTCGAGCCTGCGAGCACGATCATCGAGCTCGCGGTGGACGGCAAGACGGTGAAGACGCTGATTCGCGAGATCCAGCGCCACCCCATCCGACCCGACATCATTCACGTCGATTTCTACGAGATCCACGCGACCGAGAAGGTCAAGCTCAAGGTCCCGGTGCACCTCGTGGGGAACCCCGACGGCGTGCGCAACGCCGGCGGCGTGCTCGACCAGGTAACGCGCGAAGTGGAGATCGAGGTGCTGCCGGAGAACATTCCGGATCGCGTCGAGCTCGACGTGAACGCGCTCAAGATCGGCGACTCACTGCACGTGCGCGACCTGAGCATCCCCAATGCCAAGATCCTCACGGAGGCCGACC
>WNGI01007690.1_pt1 | contig 19234 bp, 15 predicted proteins | sample 5400621 | NCBI WGS metagenome assembly WNGI01 (sample SAMN13153374, study PRJNA577476) | soil metagenome | isolation source: 20 cm soil or saprolite under Garry oak tree replicate 1 | place: USA:California | collected 2016-06-15
CACCACGGTGTTTGAGCAAAAGGATGCGGACCACTACACGCATCTGGCAGACGTTCCGACCGGGTTTCGCGCCAAGACTTCTATCCTCGTGCCTGAACTGAATCGGATCTATATCGCCGTCTCCGGCAAGGGGAAAGCGCATGCGAAGCTCGCGCTCCAGGTTTACGAACTACAGCCCTGATCCAGCCCGGTGATCTATAGAAAAATTTCAGTGCGCACGATTTATGGATGCAATACCGGGTTAAAAGATGTGCGGTGTTGCCGCACCCGTGCCTGAGACCGCCAATGGTTTTTATTCAGAATTCCGCGGAGGTTTCTACATGAAATATTTTGGATTAAGCCGCCTTGGAGTGTGGGGCGTCGCTGTCCTGCTGCTCGGTGCATTTGCAATCGCACGTACCCCGGAGGGCGGCTACCACCTGCTAAAGAAATACGAACTCGGCGCTGCACCCGGCGGCAAAGAATACTGGGACTACATCACATTCGACGCTTCCACGCGTCGCCTCTACATCTCGCACAACTCGGAAGTGAAGGTCGTGGATGCTGACAGCGGCGCGATCCTCGGCAGTATTGCTGATTTGAAAAGAGTCCATGGTATCGCCCTCGTCTCTGATCTTGGCCGTGGCTTCATCAGCGACGGTGGCGCCGACGAAGCCGTTGTTTTCGACCTTAAGACCTTAAAAGTTACGGGTCACATCAAGACGGGGGGCAATCCGGATTGCATCCTTTACGAGCCGGCTTCTAAACACGTCTTCACAATGAATGGTAAAAGCAGCGACGCCACTGTGATAGACCCGGCCAGGGAGACGGTTGTAGCAACAATCCCCATGGGCGGCCGCCCCGAGTATGCCGCCGCTGATGGCAAGGGGATGATCTACGACAATATCGAAGATAAAGACGAGGTCGTCGCCCTCGATTCTCACACCAATACCGTCAAGGCCCGCTGGCCCATCGCCCCCTCCGGAGGGGCCACCGCCATGGATATGGACGTCCAGCATCGCCGTCTCTTCATCGGCGGGCGCAACAAAGTGCTTGCCATCATGGATGCTGACAGCGGCAAGGTTCTCCAGACGTTTCCCATCGGTGATGGAGTAGACACGAACATTTATGAGCCTGAAACAGGTTTGCTTTTCACCGCCACGCGCGAAGGCACGTTGCACATCTTCCATGAAGACACTCCTGACAAATTCAGCGTAACTGAGACCGTCAAGACTGAATTTGGGGCCCGCAACATGGCGCTCGATCATAAGACGCACAGACTTTTCATTGACACCGGGGATTTTGCCCCCGCTGTTGCACCGACTACGGAGCAACCCAAACCACAACCAACCCCTGTTTCGGGGACGTTTCGATTGCTAGTCTACGGTCGCTGAACCGGTAGCCGCCCCTGATTTGCTGAATCAAGCGCGTGACCTTACAAATGAAACGAATAATAAGCTTGGCTGTATTGGCTGCGCTAGGATCTCGGCGCAACGCGCCGGCGTCATGTATCCGGCAGCATTTCGTTCGCTCACAGGTCCACTGCCGGTTCAAGAGTCGCAATCGAATTCAGAACATTCGGCGGCACACGCGTCGAGGCGGTTTTTCTCCAGAAGGTGAAGGCGGAGTCCCTTGCTACGACTGTCATTCTACGCTCACCACTCACCTTCGACTTGGCACCAATCGCTTACGAAATACTCTCTCTGTAAGCTCTTTGTTTTGATATTCATCCATCTAAGGGGGTACTTCCCCCACCGCATTCTCGGCCCAGCACTCTGCCTCTCGAATGCTTCGGCAACGGCAGCCGTGGAACGCTCATGGCATCACATCATAGACCAGTATCTTGGCCTCTTCGATGGTTGCTTCCTTTGATTGCGGGATGGGAGGAACCAGGATGACGAGCTTGGGGATAGCCGCGTAAAACCGCTTGAGTTCTGGCACCAGCAGCGTGGTCTTCGCAATCGGCCCGGTCGCAACTCTTCCAAGGCGCTCGTAATGGTCCGCGTCAAGCTGTTTGAACACTTCCACGAAGCCGGTCGTTCCCGTGTAGTAGATTCGTTTGCTTGGCGTGTCAAACTCGAGTTCGTCCACACCGCCCTCGGTGTCGATCGCATCTATCACTTTCCCGCTATCCGAATCCATCACCACCAGCTTCCCTGGTTTATAAATGTGTGAGCGTTTCACCCGGCTGCCGACAAACAGGCGATGATGGGCCACGTCCAACGCCACCGCATGGGGCTCCGGCCCCCCGGTGATAGGCCACGTGGCGATCACCGTGCGCTTTTCGCGGTCAATGACCACGACTTCGCTTGTGTCACCCATAACTACAAACATTCTTGGCGATGCCGGATCGAGCACGAGGCCTGCGGGATTCAAGCCGTTGACTTCAATGCTACCTACGAGTTTGCCGTTCTTTATGTCGACGATTTCAATCGAGCCTTTGACACCCTCTTTTTTGAGACCATCGGCTCTGTCACCTAGATAGAACAGATGGGCGGCCGGATCATAAACCCCGTTATCTGGCACCCTCCTCGAGTCTTTGTCCAGCTCATGGCCGGTCAGGGGGATATTCTTGACGAGCTCGTATGTATCCCCGCTGAATGCTTTGCACGTTGCATCTCCGTCGTCCACCCAGATTTCGTTGGTCTCAGGGAGATAGATCGTTTTGCGAGGATCTCCTCCGAACCCTGTGATCGTGTGGATCACTTTGCCCTCGCGCAGGTCGATAACTTCAATCGTCCTCTGGTGCTCTCCTGGAACGAACAGGCGCTGCCCTTTGATGTCCACCGCCATGTGGTCGAAATAGCCCTCAACATTCGGCAATGGGATGCTCTGGATCTGTTTCAGCGGCGCGCTCGTCTGGCCCTGCGCTCTTGGAATCAAGATCGTGCACAAAACCCAGAAAATCGCTGCGTACCTTTTCATTCTTTCGCTCCTCGTTTGCAATTTCCCTGAATTCATTTTGCGCGTGCTCTAGCTTGCCGGCGCGAAGATGCCGCCTCTTCATCCCCGTCGAAGCGCGGGCCGTAGTTCGCGCACGTCCTTTACGTTTTCTATAGACAGCACTTTCTCGATCAGCGCCGCGGACGCGGTCGCGCCAAGAACGGGCGAGATCAAGTCTCGTGCTTTCGCTACAACCTCCTCCCGCGTCATGGGATTCTCCGCCGTCCCGCGCACATCTCGGACCCACTCGCTCATTTGCGTGCCGTCGGCGAGCGTCACCTCGACAATGGCCTCGCGCTTCGGACGCCGGGCATCGATCCGCGGGTCGGCAACTATCTCTACCTTGGCACGCTGCCGCAGCACGGCGGGGTCCTTCATGCGCGCTTTGTCATGTGCCGATCGGAAGCTGGCCGTTTTGTCCAGCAGCATCACTGCCACCATGTACTCCAGGCAGATGTCCGGCATGTCGCGATTGCTCACCGTGTTGGCCTCGTCGCTGGCGATCCGCACGACCACCTTCCGTACATCGTCGGCGGTAAACGTACGCTGTTTGAAGAAATCCGCGAATGCGTCGAGCGGAGCCTGGATGGGCGAGCCTACCGTCCATTTCTTGATGTTCGTTCGCGTTATCTCGTAGCGCTCCCCCAGCTTTTCGACCAGTTGCGTCGGATCGGCTTTGATCACTCCATTTTCCCTAGGGGCATAGGCTTCAAAAAAATTGTCAGGACCGGAAAAAATGTCGTCAACACCTGTCCAACCCGCGCGGACCAGCATCGCAGCTGTGACTCCGCCAGCCGCCGGCTTCCCCCCAAAGAGAAAAGCTTTCTCCATATGCTCGGCATCCCGGCTCCAGGCCCCGATTCCCGATGTTTGTTGAGCGCTGTAATCCAGCAGCAAGCGCATCTGCTGGGCCCCAAGACCCGCAGCGCAGCCGGCGGCCGCGCCAGCCCCGAAAGCCGCAACGGTGCCGTGCGTGCTCCTGTGCGTCATCGCCTGGTAGCCCGGTCCGCCCATGCTCATTGTCACGCGCGTCCCGACGTCATAACCAAGCGTCACGGCGCGTAAGAAGTGCTTTCCGCTGATTCCAAACTGCTCGCCGGCAGCCAGCGCCGCAGGAACTACCGAGACACCGGGATGCGAACGGGACGGGCCGTGCGAATCGTCAGTCTCGTCAGCGTGAGCAAGCACTCCGTTCGCCAGCGCCGCTTCGATGGGACCGCACACGATGTTTGAAGCGACTACCGTCGCAACCTCCTCACCGCCATATACCCGGACAAACTCGATCGCTGCGCGTCCCGGGCGTATCTCGGAGCCGGAAATCATCGCAGCCAGCGTATCCAAAATGTGATGTTTCGTCTTCTCGACCACTTCGTCCGGCAGCGCTCGTTCACCCGCTTCGCTCATGTACTTGCTGAGCTTGTCCATAACTGGACTCACACCTTGCGCCGCCTCATCTTCGCTGGCCGCTGCCTTCGCTGCCGCGACGCCGGACGGAATAACCGTGGCTGCGAATGCCAGGCTGGCGAGTTCAAGCAGGTTGCGCCGGGTGAGAATTGCCCCGCCGCTCCCTGCCAGCTTATCTTTGTCTTCGCCATGTATCATGTGCGTTCATCTCCTCCGGGCACTTCGCGATAGAGCGAATTTGTTCAAGGTTGTCCGGACAGGGTGGACTCAACCGTGCAACCCAAGTTATGTCATTAACCGAATCAAATACCTGAAAACAGTATTAATTCCTTTTTAGCTTGAGCAGAAACGTTCTGTTCGATTCGAATGGAGATCACCTAGTTATCCGTCAATGCCTTCATAACGCGAAACATTTCGCTCTTCGCCTCGAACCCGACACCGGGAATCTCCGGCAGCTTGACGTAACTGTCTTCGACCGCTATCCCGTCGGCAAATCCACCGAACGGCTGAAAAATTCCAGGATAGGATTCGTTGCCCCCCAGCCCCAAGCCGGCCGCGATATTCAACGACATCTGATGCCCTCCGTGCGGAATACAGCGAGTCGGCGACCATCCATATTCCTTCAACATACCCAGGATTCGAACGTATTCGACTAGTCCGTAGCTCAACGCGCAATCGAACTGCAAGATGTCGCGATCTGATCGCATCTGAGCATAGCGAATGAGATTTCGTGCGTCCTGCAGGGAGAATAGGTTTTCTCCCGTTGCCATTGCTCCCGGATAATGATTCGCGAGCTTGGCTTGCAGCTGATAATCGAGCGGATCACCTGCTTCCTCATACCAACGCAGCCCGTACGGGGCGAGTGCGTGCGCATAGGCGACCGCCGTCTCCAAATCGAAGCGGCCATTGGCATCCACCGCCAATTGGTCCGGAGTCTTCAGGATCTTGAGTACGGCTTCAATGCGCTGCAGGTCCTCCGAAAGGGGCGCTCCGCCAATCTTAATCTTCACCACGGAATATCCAAGATCGAGATACCCTTGCATCTCATTTTGCAGTGCCGGCAAGCCTTTGTCTGGATAGTAATAGCCACCTGCCGCATAGACGAATACTTTGCTGCCGAAGAGTCCCCCACGAAAACGGTTTGCTAGGAGCCGGAAAAGCGGCAGCCCGGCGATCTTCGCCACGGCATCCCACACGGCCATATCCAGCACCCCTACCGCCACCGATCTTTCGCCGTGTCCTCCAGGTTTCTCATTCCGCATGACAGCATCCCAGACTCGAACCGGATCTAGGTTTTCGCCGTTTTCGTCAACCAGCGTTGCAGGCTCCGCGGCTCTAAGCCGGGGAATAAAACGGTCGCGCAGGAGTCCGCTAGGCGCGTATCGGCCATTCGAATTGAATCCGTAGCCGACCACCGGCGTGCCCTGGCGCATCACATCCGTAACCAGTGCAAGCACACTCACGGTCATTTGGCTGAAATCAATGTACGCGTTGCGAATTTCCGATTTGATTGGCACTACGGTTTCGCGGATATCTACAATCCTCACCATTCTTCATTCCCCCGGAAAAACTGTCTAGCTCAGGACCGCTGCAGAAGAGGCCGCAGTTCTCGGATATCTTTTACTCTGTCCAGATTTAGCACTCTCTCAATGAGATTTGCGCATTGTGCCGTGCCGAGGATCGGCGCTATCAAATCACGGGCTTTGGCAACAATTTCGTCGCGGCTCATAGGATTCTTGGGCGTGCCCCGAACATTGTCAACTCGCTGTGTGAGATGCGTTCCATCCGTCAGTTGCACCTCCACAATCGCCACGCGCAAAGGCATGAGGCGCTCTAGCTGCTCATCCGGAATTAATTTCACCTTTTCGCGCTCCCGGAGCGTCGCCGGATCTTTCATGCGCGCTTTGTCATGTGCCGAACTGAATGTGACCGTCTTGTCCATCACCATCACCGCGACCATATGCTGCAGGCAGATGTCCGGTATCTCGCGGTTGTTCACGATCGCTGCCTCATCCGTAGCCAGTTGGACGGAGACCTTCTGTACTTCATTCGAAGGGAAGGGGTGCTGCTTCCGCAGCATCTCGAGCGCATCGAGTGCCGCCTGGATCGGCGAACCTACGGGCCATTTCTTGATATTCGTCCGCAAAATTTCGTAACGCTCGCCAAGCTTTTCGGCCAGCCCGGCAGGATCGGCATGAGGGTTGTAGGCCTCAAAGAAATTATCTTTCCCGGAGAAAATGTCTTCGACACCGGTCCATCCGGCCTGAACGACCAAGGCAGAAGTGACGCCGCTGCGGGCGGTCATGCCGCCAAAGTGGAATGCTTTCTGGATGTGCTCGGTGTCACGGTTCCATGCACCAAGGCCGGAGGATTGATGCGCCGTGTAGCTCAAGAGAAATCGCATCTGCGCCACGTTTAAGCTCGCCGCGCAGCCGGCGGCCGCCGCCGCGCCGAAGAGTGGAGAGATGCTGTGCGTGCTCCAGTGACTCTCCGATTCGAATTGCTGCCCACCCAGGGTCATCGTGACGCGCGGTCCAACGTCGTAGCCGAGCGTCACCGCGCGCAAGAAGTGTGTCCCGCTGATGCCGAACCGCTCCCCAACCGCAAGGGCGGCAGGCACTACCGCACACCCCGGATGCGACTGTGACGGTGCGTGCGAATCGTCGGTTTCGTCGGCGTGAGCCAACACCCCATTCGCCAGAGCCGCCTCGATCGGGCCACATACAATTTTCGAGGCCAGTATCGTCGCGACCTCTTTGCCACCATAGGCGGCGGCGAATTGTAGCGCTGCGAGTCCGGGTGCTAACTGCGAACCCGAAATCATCGCCGCCACCGTGTCCAGAATGTGTTGTTTCGTTTTCTCAGTCACCTCGTCGGGCAGCTCGCGAGCGCTAGCTTCGCTCATGTATGTGCTTAGCTTGTCCGTGACTGGGCTCACCCCTTGCTCGGTTGTGTCCGTGCTAAGGAATGATTTGGCTATCACCGCCCTGGGTGGAAGCGCCACAGTTGCGACGACTATGCCCGCGAGTTCGAGCAGGCTTCGCCGGGAAAGAATTGCCGGGCCGTTCTCTTCCGGCCCGCATTTGTTTCGAGCATCTCTCATGCTTTCCCCTTCCAAAGGCACTTTGCTATGGCTTGATCTTGCTCATAGGTGCTCGCGCAAGGAGGACCGATCCGGACGAGATTATGTCACTATCAAAGTCGGATACCTGAAAACAGTATTAATTCTTCTTTAGCCCGATGGTGTATTCGCCCAACCAGATTCCCTCCCCAACCCTCGATCCACAGAGCATGATGCTATTCCCGCAGGACCCTGGGAAGGTCGCTGCTCGAAGTAGCAACCGAACGATAGTTCGGCTTGAGGGTTCACGCGTCCGTATCTCCAAGCTTGCGAGACAAGAGCAGAATAAAAAGCGAGTGTCCGATCTTGACGGTAGACTCTCGGATTGCAATTGTGGAGTTTCTGAGGAGGAACTAGAAGGACAGGAACTTAAGTTGCCTTACCGGTTCGGTGACGCCTCTGTCGGGCCGGACACAGATCGCATTCAAAGTTAGAACGTCTGCGCGTCGCGCGGCGGTCGCGCGTTTGGGTCCCGTCGCCCCCGCCACGGTGTCTTGGCTACGTCAGCTTGCCCGATATGCGAGGGATCGCATTTGAGGCTAAAAGCGAATTGTTCCGTGTAATGAAAGCGTTGGCGGAGACTTGGCCGATTTTTTGGCGGCGTGCGAAGACTAATTGCGATTAAGAGAAATTAATGCTGAATTCAGGTATCCAGACTACTAGTAACGTAACCTTAGTTCTCGCACTTTCGATGCTGCCCCGCTCGCCATGGACCAGCCGCCAAGCTCTTGCGGAATAGGACAGGAACCCGCCATTCGGAGGAAAATATCCACGAAGAGAGAGACTCCAAAATGGTGATCCGGCGCCGCTTGATCAAGCTCAGCGGTGTGTCCACGGTCCTCGCGGCGCTGCCGCCCGGTCACGCGAAGGCTCTCATCGGCAAATTGCTCGCTCTGGAGACTCTGTGCGATGTCCGCGAGCTCCGCCCCGTGCTTCAAAGGAGTTAGTCCAAGCGATGCTTCTCCCGGCCGCCACCGCCCCTGAAACAATTTCACCTCCGCGCAAAAGGCCCTTCTACATGGGCCTCTCCTTCCAAGTGCTGCTCGGCGTCGCCATTGCCATCATCCTCGGTCATGTCAGCCCCGCTAGCGCCGTGGCCATGAAGCCGCTCGGCGATGCCTTTATCCGTTTGATCACCATGATTATCACCTTGGTCATCTTCTGTACCTTGGTCACCGGAATCGCCGGCATGGAGGACATGAAGAAAGTCGGCCGTGTGGGCGGCAAAGCCCTCCTGTATTTCGAAGCAGTCTCGACTCTTGCCCTGCTCATCGGGCTCGTCGTGGGCCATGTGGTGGGTCCCGGCAGCGGTTTTAACATCGATCCTGCCACGCTGGACGCCAAGGCCGTGGCCGAATATGCCGGCCAGGCCAAAGCCCAAAGTGTTACGGAGTTCCTCGTCCACATCATTCCGAACACGGTTGTAGATGCGTTCACGCGGGGAGACATTTTACAAGTGCTGCTCGTCAGTCTTCTGTTCGGCTTCGCTTTGTCGCTCGCCGGCCCGCGCTGCAAACCGCTCGTCGATCTCTTGGACGCCCTGACCCGCGTCGTCTTCGGCGTGGTCGCCATCTTGATGCGCTTCGCCCCCATCGGAGCTTTTGGCGCCATGGCCTTCACCATCGGCAAATACGGTCTGGCTTCCTTGGGTCCTCTCCTCAAATTGATGGTCACGCTCTATATTACATCGATACTCTTCGTCATCCTCGTGCTGGGGGGCATCGCCCGCGTAGCAGGCTTCGGAATCCTGCGCTTCCTCTGGTATCTTCGCGAAGAAATTCTCCTCGTGCTGGCCACGAGTTCCTCGGAACCCGCGTTGCCCTCGCTCATGGCCAAGCTCGAAAAGCTGGGCTGCTCCAAAGCCCTCGTCGGCCTGGTTGTCCCCACCGGTTACACCTTCAATGCCGACGGCACGAGCCTCTACATGACTCTTGCCGCGTTATTCGTGGCTCAGGCGACCAACACGCATCTAACACTGGCCCAGCAATTCACGATCCTGGGCGTCGCGGTGCTCACCTCCAAGGGTGCGAGCGGCGTGGCAATGCGGTTGCCACTCTCGTCGTGGCCCGTTGGGAAAACGAGCTAGACCGCAACACTCTGCGAAAGAATCTGGCAGCGAAAGAAAGTGGAGGGCGCTAAACACCGCCCGGTGAGCGGTGACGATCCACTACGGGGATCTGGGAAGCTGGCCAATCGCTCGGCGAAGCCCGCGTGATTGCTAGATGGAACTAATTCCCACGGCTGATCGTTATGAATTACGAAAACGAAGCGCAGAAGCAGTATTCATTATGGCGAAACACAGCATAATCCGATCCGTGGCGGAACTGCCGCTAATGCTTGATGTTTGGTCAGAGCTTGAGGATTCGTGCGGCGTTGTCGCCTAAGATCATCTTTCGTTGCACGCTCGTTATATTTACCTGATCCAGGAAATGCACCGGCCTTTCGTACCCCATGTCGAGGCAGCTCCGTTCGATTTTCCGTCCAGCAAACCAAACATCAGAGCCAGTCCATACCCTTTTGGGCCGCCGATGGAGGCAAGGAAGCCTTCCCTCGCGCGCTTCGGATCGGTCAAGGGTAGACCTTGGCGGTCGATCATCCAGCCTTCCGGTATCTGCTCATTCGAGCCCGTTCTGACAGAGATTCCCGAACGCCAGTACGCCGGCACCTAGCTCTCAACTCCAACAGGTGAGTTATGATAAAAGTGCGTTCTTGAGCAAAAAAGTGCAGACTTACTCTTTCAATGGAAAAACCTTTGTGAAAGCGAAAACGGAGTTATTACTCACGATGTGTTGTCTTCCCTTGCCGATCTTCGCGCAAATGCCGACCGTTGTCCCGCTGGCTTCCGAGCCTCATCATCATCTTGCATTGCACAACGAATACGTGAACGTGTACGAGGTCGAAGTCGCACCTCACGATTCCGTGCAGTTGCACCGGCATGAATTTGACGCGATTAGCATCATGATGAGCAATTCTGAAGTCATTGTCGAGGCACCCGGGAAACCGGACGTACGACAGAAACTCTCCGAGGGTCAAGTGCGGCTTCAGTCCAGCGGCTATGTGCATTCGACGTCGATCGAGGGCGACACCGCATACCGCAACGTCACCGTAGAGCTCCTTTTCCGTCAGCAAGGAGGGCGCAATCTCTGCGCTAAGTTGATTGACACCCAGGGGCTGAACTGCCCCAGTAAACAGGCATCCCCGCCGGACCACACACACATAGAACAACCCCAATATGAAACCGACCAGACGTACGTGACCCTTATTCGGGTGCTGCCCCACCAGAAAGTCACCTTAGGCGGCGCTGGCCGTCTGGAATTGATCGTCTTGCTAGACGATGCATCTGAGGCAACTGCAGAAGAGACGAGCTCGGGTAATCCTTTGCGTCCCGGCGATTTTAGGTGGATTGCGATTGGCCACGCGGCATGTGTATTCGAGAATAAAAGCAGCAAGGAAATAAGATTGATTTCGTTTCGATTGAAACCTCAAGGGTCTGTGGAAACAATACCAGCACCGAGAAAGTGACTGCTCCTACGTGCTCACTTGCAGCGCGATAGCCGTCCCTAGATCCTTAGTCGTCGAGATACCTCCAATATCCGGAGTGCGAACTTTCGATTGCGCCAGAATATTCGCGATCGCATTCTCGACGGCATCGGCGGCGTCCGGAACGCCCAAGTGCCTGAGCATCATGGCGCCCGACCAAATCTGCCCTATGGGATTGGCTATTCCTTTTCCGGCGATATCGGGGGCCGAGCCGTGGACGGGTTCGAACATGGATGGAAATTCTTTTTCCGGATTGAGATTCGCGGAGGGAGCAATGCCAATCGATCCGACCACGGCAGGGCCCAAGTCGGAGAGAATGTCACCGAAAAGATTGGAGCCAACAACGACATCAAACCAGTCCGGATGGCGCACAAAGTGAGCGGTCAGGATATCGATGTGATATTGGTCCGTGCGGACATCCGGAAATTCGGCCGCCATCCCATGAAAGCATTCGTCCCAGAACGGCATGGTGTGAATGATCCCATTTGATTTTGTTGCGGAAGTCAGATGCTTGTTTCTTTTGCGGGCCAATTCGAAAGCAAATCGCATCGCGCGATTTACGCCACGCCGCGTGAAAACTGTCTGTTGAACGGCCATCTCCTCTTCAGTGCCCTCGTAGAGACGCCCGCCAATGTTCGAATATTCTCCTTCGTTGTTCTCCCGGACGATGCAGAAATCAATCTGACCGGGTTTCCAATTCTTGAGCGGAGTCTCAATCCCGGCAAAAAGACGCACGGGCCGCAAATTCACGTATTGCCGGAAAGTACGGCGGATGGGGATCAAGAGTCCCCAAAGCGAGACGTGATCCGGCACGCTGGGATGCCCAACGGCGCCGAGGAAGATAGCGTCGAAAGGCCGCAGCTGCTGCAGGCCATTGGCGGGCATCATCTTTCCGGTTTTAACGTAAGTTTCACAACTCCAATCGAAGGAGTTCCAGTTCAATCGAAAACCAAAGCGCTGCCCTGCTACTTCCAGCACGCGAATGCCTTCCGGCACTACTTCCTTTCCGATGCCGTCTCCGGCGATAACTGCGATGTTGAAAGTTTTCATGTACGCCAGACTCTATCCTTTTCCTTTCTCGGCTGCCAACAGCGGTGAAAGCGCGCTCACATCCGGGGCGGTATCTAGGGCGCGGACAAAAGCGATTATTTTCTCGGTCTTGGCGCTAGGCCAGTCTGCGAATTCGGCGCATCCCTTGAATTTTGCCGCTGCTTCTTCAAAAGTCATGGGGTTGGCAGGGCTGCCCTTGGCAAAATCAGCTCGGCCGGTGATGACTCTCCCGTCCTTCAAATGGATTTTCAGCAGGGAGGTCATCTTGTCGTAGCCGGCGCTCTCGGCCTCTGAGTCCACATAAAAGTTTATCTTGCTGATCATTTCCTGGACGTCGGCGCGCCGAACTACTTTGTCAGAGAACTCGCCCAACCCCGCCTTTCGTTCCAGCACCAGAATCGCCATGCAGAATTCCATGCTGAATTTGGCTTCCAGTCCGGTCTTTGGCTGGTGGTGGAGAAGAGTTGTGGTCATGTTGTGATTGGCACCGACGTCCATCTTTTCTACTTGAGTTGCTTGAATATTGTTGGTTTCGATCAGACGCGCCAGCTCGGTCATCGCAGGATGTGTGAGGGAGCCCGATGGATAAGGTTTTAAGGAGATCCCGGGAGAGACGAACGTCCAAGGTTTTCCCAGACGGCCTATAATCACCGCCGGATCATACGATCCTCCGAAAGCATGGAAGAATCCACGATCCGCTTCCAGAATTTGCTCCGCTGCAGACCAGCCGAGTGCGACAAGTTCAGTCGATTCCAGCCCGCTTTCTGCTGCTCGCCCGGCCTGGAAAGGCTTGGTCATGGTGCCAAAGTTTTCTCTCAGGCCCCCAGATTGACTGGCGGCCAGGCCGAACACGTTTAGCGTTTTTGAAAGATCGAAGCGAAGCAGCTTCGCGCAGGCCGCCGCGGAGCCGAACGGTCCGCATGTTCCCGTGGAATGAAATCCATCTTGATAATGGCGGGGCGAAATCGCTTCCGCAATTTTGCATTCCACTTCGACTCCCAAATGGTAGGCAAGCATCAGTTCTTTGCCGGACACGCCCCCGCGTTCAGCAAGCGCCAGGGTAGCGGAAAGCACGGGTACGGTGGGATGCACTAACAGGCCATACACACGGTCCTTGGCAACGGCGAGCTGCGTATCATCGAAATCATCCGCATGAATCGAAACGGCGTTTACGAAGGCAGCGAAGCGCGGGGAAGTTTTCCGCGCTGATCCGATGATGGAGGCCTTTCCGTCGAAGAGGCCGAGATCTTCAAGGTACTGGCGGCAAATGGTTCCTGTCCGCGCCATGGAACCGGCCAACGCTAGTCCCAGACCGTCAAGGATAGACTTCTTGCCCAATTCGATTACTTGCGACGGAATATCCTCGTATTTTGTCGTCGTGACAAATCTGCCGACATAGTCCGTTAGGCCAGAGGTCTTGGGGAAATCACTGCCGGCCACGACTTCCGCACCTTTTGCGGAATTGACGAGCACGGTCGAAACAAACACGCCGAGAGAGGCTTTGCCAAAGTCACGCCTGAACATTTTTCACCTTAGACGATTGCACATTTACTTCTGGCTGCATCCATTGCCTCAACTTGACCATGTATTTTTGTGTCTGTGAACAGTGGGGAAAGGGACCTACGCCCGTCCCTAAGGCAATTTTCAGACCCGCGGCGACGGCGCGGCGGAAATTTGGTTCCGATACTTCGGCTACGGTATGGCCGCCGTACTTTCAATGCCCGATCTCTCTCGCCAGACGAAGATAAGGATGGGAAGAGGCCCAAACTTTAGTTGAAAGAAGCGGCTCTCGACCGGGCGGATGCTACGTCACGATATTCGCCCAGTCAACGGCCGCTGCTGGCGGCGAGCTGCCTCGCGCAGCTTGCAATGAATTTAAAGCGCTTGTTTTCAAGCAATTTTCGTCCTACGCCACTATTCAGCTAAATAGAAATTAATCTTGTTTTAAGTTCGCATGGCGATGAATGATTTATGCTCTGTCGCGCCAGCATGCGGCTGTGGCCGAAGCGCATCTTGTAATTATGGTGAAGGAAAGTAGAGATTCAGCGTTCAAGGAGAGAAAATGAAGAGACTATTTCTGAACCGGGCCACGATCCCGGTTCATTAGGCACGCCAAAAATGTGGAAGAAATTTGCGGAGAAGCTTGACCTTCCTGACGGTCACGACTTTCACATCCAGAATTATTTTATCACCTACAAAGTGCATTTGCGGACTTCCGGCAAATGGGTGATCATCGTTGACTGCGGACACATGACTTCTTTGGACAACTCGGATGTGCGCGCACTGGCCGCAAAGTATGGCGATCCCGGCAAATTGCTGGCCGAAGATTGGATACCGGACGTTCCGGGAATCAACGTGCTGGGCGGCTATGAGGAATACGCCCGCGATCCCTGGAAATACGCCAACGCTCGAATGCAGAAGATCCTCGCGGGTGATTTCACCTTCAATGATCCCGGTAAATAAGCGAAAATATTTTCTGCTCGCTGTGGAGATAGGTTCGGCCGCACCGGGCTGCAGGCTTGAGTTTAGGGGAGGACCGCAATGAAGGCGGTCAGTCTACGCCTGGCCATATGCGGCGCGTTTTTAGTGTTCAGCGGTCTCACCCTGGCAAATCCCCCGGAAACCGTTCATCGCCTGAGTCAGAAACATGACCTTGGCGCACTGGCGCGTGCCCATCAATCGGCCGGCGGCGCGGGGCAGGTGCAGCCGTCTCTTGATTTTGAAACCTACCGAATCCGTATCGAACCAATCTTCCTTAAGCCACGGCCAGGTGGAGTGCGATGCTACGACTGCCATTCGATGTTAGCCACGCGCTTGCGGCTGGAGCCGCTGTCGGCGGGAAGTTCCTCGTGGACGGAAGAGCAATCGCGCCGAAACTTTGAGGTTGTCTCCCAACTGGTCACACCCACGGAACCATTGAAGAGCCATTTGCTGCTTCATCCTTTGGCGCAAGAGGCGGGCGGCGATCCGCTGCACACGGGCGGCAAGTTCTGGGCATCGCAGGACGACCCGGAATGGAAAATGCTTGCCGACTGGGTCCGCCATGGCGACCAGACGCCGCCGGCCGCTCAAGCAAGATCTCGTCCCGCCGCGACAGACGCTCTTGATTTTCAGTTATTCAAGACCAGCGTCGAGCCTGTCTTCTTAAAGGAGCGCTCGGGACACGCCCGCTGCTACGGTTGCCATATTCTATCCAACAGAGTTTTTCATCTCGAGACGTTGTCACCGGGAAGCTCGAATTGGACCGACGAGCAATCGCAGCGCAACTTTCAGGGTGCTCTACAGCTGGTTGTTCCTGGGGACCCTGCCTCGAGCAGACTTTTGATCCATCCTCTAGCTCCCGAAGCGGGAGGAGATCCGTTTCATTCCGGCGGCAGGCAGTTTGCGTCACCGAACGACCCTGACTGGCTTGCCCTCGCTGAATGGGTGCGTGGTGTTCGAACGGGAATTGCTTCTGAGTCTGCGCCGGGAGCAATGCCACGGATCTATGTGACGAACAGCGCTGGCGATACGGTCGACGTGATTGATTCCGCCACAAACAAAATCGTGCAGGTGATAGGAGGCATAGAGTTACCGCATGGCATCGCTTTCTCTCCCGATGGGTCGCGCGTCTACATCAGCAATGAATCGGAGAGCGTGCTCGACGTCTTGGATGGAAAGAGCGGGAAAATTCTGCAGAAAGTGTCTCTCAGCGGCCGCCCCAACAACATTGCCATTACTAAAGATGGAGACCGGGTGCTGGTGGGCATACGGACGGAGCCGGGAGTCGTGGACGTGATCGACACAACTTCGCTCAAGCGATCGAAGAGCATCTCCGTGGACGGGAGCGTCCACAATGTATTCGTCACGCCTGATGGCAAGTATGCGGTCAGCGGTTCAATCGAAAACAAAGCAACCACCATCATTGATCTCCAAAGCGAGCAAGCGGTTTGGGAGATTAAGTTCGACAGTGCCGTGCGCCCCATGGCGTTCGAGGCAAACCCCGACGGTTCGACAAGCCGCATTTTCGTCCAGCTCACCGGCCTGAACGGGTTTGCAGTGGTGGATTTCGCGAAGCGCGCCGAAGTGGCCAGGATCAAGCTGCCGGAGCAGCCCAGTGGTTTCGGGATTGCCGAGGGTCGAACAGGCACTCCTTCACACGGCATCGGAGTCGCACCCGACGGGAAATCGCTGTGGGTCAACAGCACTCTCGCCAATGCGGTATTCAAGTACTCTCTGCCCGAACTGAAGCTGGCCGGATATTCAGCCCTGCCGGTGGTTCAGACGCTGGGACATTCGCCAACCGGCGCCGTGCCGGAGTGGATTACGTTTACGCCAGATAGCAAGATTATTTATGTCTCCAACTCCGGGGCCGGCTCGGTGTCGGCCATCGACACGAAGTCTTTGAAGGCCGTCGCTGTAATCGCTGTCGGAGAAGTTCCCAAAAGGATTAACACCCTGGCTCTGCATTGAACTCGGCGGCTGTCCCTGGCCAAAATTAAAGGCGCGTTTGGAATCGATAACGTGTAGAGATGCCGCATAATATATTACGTGAACGAAAGTCAGGGGTTTGCGGAGATCGATGAACGTCACTTGAGAATCGAGCTTTAGGCTTCGCGTACTTTCGTATTCTGCGGGAGGGAGATTTGAATTACGCAGTGCTGCTTCAATCCGCCTTAGTGGCGTTGCTTCGGAATAAAATGCGAAGCGTGCTGACGGTCCTGGGCATCACCATCGGGATCGCGGCGGTTATCTGCGTCGTCGCGATCGGCAAAGCCGGACAAGCCCAGGTCGAACAGCAGTTGAACAACCTGGGGGATAATTTTGTCTGGATAGAAGCGGGCGGGCGCGCGGTGAATGGAGTGCGCACTGGCACGCATGGGACAAAAACTCTGACGTACGCCGACGCGGTGGCGATAAAGAATCAGGTCTCGTTGATCAAGAGCGTTTCACCTAACGTCGATGGACCGGTGCAGATCATCTATGGAAACCAAAACTGGTTTACAGGGTTCCGAGGCGTTTCGCCGGAATACTTCGACATAAAGCGCTGGTATGTGGATCAGGGTGCCGCATTCTCCCAGGACGATGTGGACCGAGCCGCGGACGTCTGCGCGATTGGTCGCACCGTGCGCGATCAGCTTTTCGGCGTCGAGGACCCGATTGGGAAAGTGATACGCGTCAAGGACGTTCCCTGTAAGGTGGTGGCCACTCTTCATCCGAAGGGGCTATCCGTTTCCGGGCAAGACCAGGACGATACCATTCTCATGCCGTACACCACCGGTCAGAAGAAGATTAAAGGGGCTAACTGGCTGGACGACATACTGTGCTCGGCGGTATCGCAAGCGGCCGTCAAAGTGGCGGGCCAGGAAGCGGCGGCGGTGCTCCGGGATCGCCATCATTTGCGCCCCGAAGAGGAAGATGACTTCAATATTCGGAATCCCGAGGACATTATCCAGGCGCAGCTCGAGGCCAGCCGGACTCTTACGATTCTTCTGATTGCCATCGCTTCCATTTCCTTGTTAGTGGGCGGGATCGGGATCATGAACGTCATGCTCGTTTCGGTAACCGAGCGGACCCGTGAGATCGGCGTCCGGGTGGCGGTTGGCGCGACCGAAGAAGCCATCCAGCTACAGTTCTTAGGCGAATCAGTCATGCTGAGTCTGGTGGGCGGAGCGGCAGGAGTGCTTTTCGGAGTCGTGGGGTCGTATTTAGTTGGCCAAACACTTCGTTGGCCCATGCAAATGTCACTTGAGTCCGTAGTGATTGCGGCCGTCTTCTCGATTGCAGTGGGAGTGTTTTTTGGGTATTACCCGGCGAGAAAGGCCTCTCTGCTGGACCCTATCGAAGCACTGCGGTACGAATGAACCTGCCGGATCTCGGGGCTCAGGAAAAAGGATGAAAACAAAGAGCAAGTGGTACATCGTGGCGGGTCTTGTGGTCTTCGCTGGAGCATTTGTGGCTTTCGGATTGAACCGCAGCGCCCAGCCGCAGCACTTCACCGCCAAGGTTGAACGGGGCGACATCCACGATGTCGTGGAAGCCACCGGAACCATCAACGCGGTGATCACCGTCCAAGTTGGATCTCAGGTTTCCGGCACCATCGCGAAGCTGAATGTCGACTTCAACTCCCGCGTCCACAAGGGCGATGTCGTCGCACTGATCGATCCCGCACTGTTCCAAGGGGCGCTGTTACAGTCTTCCGCCGATTTGGACAATGCCAGAGCCAACGTGGCGGCGGCGAAGGCCAACCTGGAAAAGGCGAAGGCCGCCTCGCAGCAGACCAAAGCCGACTACGACCGCGTCGCTCAGCTCTCGAAGGATAACATCATGAGCCAGCAACAACTGGACCTCGCCAAAGCCAACTATGATTCAGCGAACGCGGCGGTGGGCGCAGCGGCCGCAAACGTTACGCAGGCCGAGGCCCAAGTCAGCCAAAAAGCTGCGGCTCTGGCGGTGGCCCAAACGAATCTCAACTATACCGTGATTCGATCTCCCATCGATGGCACCGTGGTGGCGCGCAATGTGGATGTGGGACAGACGGTGGCCGCCTCATTGCAAGCGCCAACGGTCTTTACCATTGCACAGGATTTGAAAAAGATGTTGGTATACACCAAAACGGACGAGTCTGATGTTGGCAACATCAAACTGCGGAAGGCGGTCACGTTTAAGGTGGACGCCTTCCCAAAGGACACCTTTCGCGGAGTGGTCAGCCAAGTCCGGATGAATCCGACCACCGTGCAAAACGTGGTCACCTACGACACGATCATCGAATTCGACAATCCGGAGTTGAAACTGTTCCCGGGAATGACCGCATACGTGAGCATCCCCGTGACGACCGCGCAAAATGTGTTGAAGCTGCCTAACACGGCGTTGCGGTACAAGCCTCCAATGGCTCCCGAGGAGGTTCTGGCACTCTATAGGCGATACGGGATCGAAGGAGACGAGAAACAACGCGCCGGCGAAGACCGCGGCTCGCCGGCTGTCAGTGGAACACAAAATCTGCCACGCGCTCCGAGAGCAGAGAATGCCATCGTATGGAAGCTGCATGCCGATAACACCATTGAGCCCGTCAAGGTTTCACTGGGGATTACGGACCATTCCTATACGGAACTGACCACGCTTATTAAAGGGGAACTGAAAGAAGGAGACGAACTCATTATTCGTTCCGTGATGCCGAAAACGCCGACTCCGGGAGGCGCGGGGATAAGGCGCTAGTGC
>WNGI01002706.1_pt1 | contig 19228 bp, 20 predicted proteins | sample 5400621 | NCBI WGS metagenome assembly WNGI01 (sample SAMN13153374, study PRJNA577476) | soil metagenome | isolation source: 20 cm soil or saprolite under Garry oak tree replicate 1 | place: USA:California | collected 2016-06-15
GGTCACCGTCGCCCATTCTGATTTTCGCGGCAGCACCCGGAGTCACCGTGACAGATGCGGTCGCGGTGATGTTGCTGCAGCTGACGGTGACAACAGCATTGCCGGGCGCCACTGCGGTCGCGACACCACTGGAGGGGTCGATCTTCAGCACGCCAGCGTCGCTGGTGCTCCACGCAAGCGCTCGCCCTGAGAGAATTTTTCCTTCGGCGTCGAGGACTGTCGCTGCGAAAGTCGCTTGATCGCGAACTCGCAGTGCAGGCGCAGTCGGCGCAATTGTCACGGAGGCAACGGTTGGCTCGACGAGTATCGCGTAAACACCAAAACCGTTGACGTGAGTTGCAACGGTATGCGACGTCAGATTTACACTGCTCTGATCGACCGGCTGCCACGCCGATCCGACCACCTGGTAGATGCTGAGTCCAGACTCTGATGTGCTACCGATGGCCGTCAGGTCATATCGGATGGTGAGAACTACCGGCTGAGAGAAAATATTTTCCGCCGAAATGCCGCCTCGCGGACCGTTGCGAATCTCGAATGCCGACCCGCGCACAAGGCGTGTGCTCGCCGGATAATTCGTTGCTGCGTTAACGAATAGGCGCGAAGTGGAAGCGACTGCAGCGGGCGGCACAGATAGCACTACGCTTCCGCCGATCGCCGAAATCGTTCCGCCGGCCGGCCCGACGACGCCTCCATCTTCGACCGAGACAGGAAGTGACGCGCTTTTGGCCTCTGCACTCACGGTGATCGTCGCATCCCCGGGCGCGAGGGCTGAGATCAAGCCATTGGTGACCGTGACGATCGACGGCGCAGAGGAGCTCCAACTGATCGGCCGATCGAGCGCGTCGCCCGCGATGTCGTGGGCAACCGCAGAAAGCTGGACGGTCTCGCCGGGGACGAGATCGAGAGAATTCGCTGAGACCGTTACGCTCTCTACGGATACCGGTCCGGCGACTTCCTTGCAGCTACCAAATACTACCAGGGCTGCAGTGAAGAGACTGCCGCCGAGCAAATTCCTGGGTCTCATGGCGTCCGATTGTGGATAACTTCTCAGCCCACCCCGGACAGAGATAATACAGGGTTTGTCCTATGATTTACAAGGCTTTTTCTGACTCGGGGGGTCGCGGCGCCAGCGGTGCGGTGGCACCAAAATTGGGAATGCGCGTCCGCGATGAAATATTTGTGATCGAATCTTCGCGCCGCGGGAAAAATCTCTTTAAGCGGAGGAAATGCTTCTCGTACAGGTTCCAGCTAAGCAGCGCGACGGCGAGCGAAATGGAGCCGGAGATCATCGTAAAAGCGATCGCGCCTGGGAGCGGCGATCCGGCAACCGTCGGAAAAGTTTGAATCGTGAGACCCATCCGCTCGAGCGTTGGCGCCAGCGGAAAATGAAAAACGTAGAGTGCGTAGCTGTACTTGCCAAGCACACGCATTGTGCGCGTTTGAAAGAAGCGTGACAGGCGTGTGTGGCGGCTCGCTGGGTTGATGGCCACCACGATAAGTGCCGCGCTGAAAAGCGCGATCAGCGGATATCCCACCGTCTCCATCTCGATGCTCGACTGCGCCAATCCGCGCGTACGAATCGAAAGAAGGAAGAGTGCTACAATCGCTGCAGGGATCATGTAGCGAGCTTTCGATCGAACTCGCGCCCACATATTCTCGTCGCGGACCATTACTGCGAGCGCGGCACCAATCGCGAGCGTGTCGAGTCTCGCGGGCGTGAGGCGATAACCCAAGCCGGGATTGAGTCCGGCCCAGTTGAGCCAGATGCGGAAGAGAAGGCTGCCGACGATGCAGAACAGACAAACTCGAAGCAGACCTTTTCGTGACGTGAGGAGAACCACCGCCGGCCAGAAGAGATAGAACTGTTCTTCAACGGCGAGAGTCCAGAAATGCGAGAGCGGATAAGGCCGCGCCCATTGCGGGAACAGCAGCTGATAATTGGAGAGGTAGCTCCAATACCAGCCTTGTGAAGCACGCCATGTATCGAACGGTCCGCCGGGCGTCGGCGGTCGCAGTGCGGGGGCGAGGATAAAGAACGCGAACAGGAATCCGTAGTACAGCGGAAAAATTCTGAGCACGCGCCGCACGTAAAAGTTGCGGAAGTAATGGCTCGAGCCTTTCGCGTCGAGGAGAATGCCCGTGATGAGGAATCCGGAGAGGACGAAGAAAAGATCGACGCCCCACCAACCTGTTTGAATGAGCGTCCTCAAGCCGCGCTCGAAACCATATACGGGATAAAACCCGAGGTTGAAGTGGCCGATCATGACGACGAGGATCGCGAGCCCGCGGACTCCATCGAGTGCGGGGATGTGACCTTGTATCTCGGGATTCTGCTCCGTCGGCATCACTGACAATAATCGCGTGATTTGCCACGGGCGAGAGAAAAAGCGAAAGTTCGCGTTATGGGAGATTCGATGTTACGCGTCTACGTCGACTCGAAGCCGGTCGACGCGCCGAAATCGGCAACGGCGCTCGACGCAATCGAGATAGCGGATTCTTCTCTTGCGTCATCGGTTCGCGCGGGCGACAGCATGGTCACCGATAGTCGCGGGCTTCCGATCAGCTCGGACACTGCGGTTTATAGCGGCGCAATTTTCCGCGTGATACCGGTGAGAAAGGGAAGCAGCTGAGCTTTTGCTTTTCCATGTGATTCGATAGAATCGTGGATGCTGACATCTGAAAAACTGCGCCGCCTTCCCAAGGCGGAGCTGCACTGCCATCTCGACGGGTCGTTGCGTCCGGAAACGCTTATCGAGCTTGGTCGTGAGTACGGCGTTCCGCTGCCGACCAGGTCAGCTGACGAGCTGCGCGACTATATGCTCGTCAACGACGCCGAAACACTCGAGGAATATCTCGCGCGCTTCGAGGTTACGATCTCGGTGCTTCAGACGGCGGACGCAATCGAGCGAGTTGCGTACGAGCTCGGTGAAGACGCAGCTAAGGACGGCGTTCGCTATCTCGAAGTGCGGAATGCGCCAATTCTCAACTCGAGACGCAAACTTTCAGCTGCGGGAGCGCTCGATGCGCAATTGCGCGGTCTCGCGAGAGCGGAAGAAGACTACGGAATTGTCGCGCGGTCGATCGTGATTGCTCTCCGACAACTGTCGCCGATGGTGTCACTCGAGCTGGCAAGACTCGCCGTTGCCTATCGCGACAAAGGAGTGGTCGCATTCGACCTCGCGGGCGGTGAGCTCGGTTACCCCGCCTCGGCACATTCGATGGCATTCGAATATGCGAGGGAGAACAATCTCGCAGTGACAGTTCACGCCGGAGAAGGTGACGGAGCGGAATCCGTGCGACAGGCGGTTCACATCTGCTGCGCAAACAGACTCGGACACGCGACGAGACTGATCGAGGATCCCGATCTCACGCAGTACGTGAACGACCGACGCATCGGACTCGAGATATGCCTCACTAGCAACGTACACACCGGGGCAGCGGCCTCATATGAAGAGCATCCGCTCAGAAAATATTTCGACCGCGGAATGAACGTGTCGCTCAACACCGACAATCGCCTGATGAGCGGAACGACACTGACGGACGAATACCTCTATGCAGCGAAGTATCTCGACTTCACCTTCGACGAGCTTTGCACTCTTTCTCTCAACGGATTCGAAAGCGCGTTTCTCCCTTGGGAGCAACGCATGCTGCTTCTGCAGGACGTGTCCGCGGAGCTCGAGGCGCTGAGCGAGGAAGATTCATGATCTCCGCCTATTCACGGGATGCAGCGAGGAGCTCGGCGGATTCTGTTCGACATCGCATTGGCGAAGACGCGCCGGAGATCGCGATCATTCTCGGATCATCGAAGATGCGGTGCGCGTTCCTTTCGCCGACATACCAGGATTTCCGGAGGCGACCGTGGTCGGTCACGCGGGAGCGCTGGTTTCGGGAACGTTGAGCGGACGTCGCGTGCTCGCTCTCGCTGGAAGATTTCACATGTACGAGGGACATCCGCCGGCGCTCGCCGCATTTCCGGTGAGAGTGCTGCACGCACTCGGCGCCCGAACATTGTTCGCGTCGAATGCTGCCGGTGGAATTCGGAGAGATCTCGCGGCGGGCGATCTGATGATCATCGACGATCATCTGAATCTCACGCTTACGAATCCGCTGACGGGATCGCTGCAGGAAGGGGACACGAGATTTCCTGACATGACCGAGCCATACGATCGCAAGCTTCGCGCGTTGCTTCACGGAATCGGAGACCGTCTCCGAATTCCTCTCAAAGAAGGAGTGTACGCTTGTCTTCCCGGCCCGTCCTTTGAGACCCGCGCCGAGGTTCGAATGTTGGAGACTCTCGGAGCGGACGCAGTGGGAATGTCCACGGTGCCGGAAGTAATTGTTGCGCGCGCGATGGGGATGCGCGTCGCCGCGATGAGCTGCATCACGAATGCAGCCGCCGGAACGTCAGATGCTCCGATTCTTCACGCGGAAGTTCTCGAAGTGACTGCTCGCGCAGCGGAGAGTTTTCAGTCGGTCGTGCGCACTTTTGTCGCGGAGCTTCCGGCGGCGAAGTGATTCAGCGGACCGTGTCCGCTTCCAAGACCCGGCGCAGTCTCGAGCGCAGCTTGCACGTAGTCAATTGCGACACGCACCGATTCTCTGAGCGGAACGCCGCGCGCGAGCTGCGCCGCAATTGCCGCTGACAGCGTGCAGCCGGTGCCGTGAGTGCTATTCGTTTTTATTCGCGGGTGAGCGAACGCCGTAAACTCACCATCGGCGTAGAGGATGTCGACAATCGTCGAGTCGTCGGCCGCGCCGATGTGGCCACCTTTGATCAACGCTGCTTTTGCGCCGAGCGCTACGAGCTGCTCTGCCACATGGCGCATTGATGCTTCGTCGTTCACGGGCTGTCCCGTAAGGGCGAACGCTTCGTCTGCGTTTGGAGTGACGACTGTCGCGAGCGGGACGAGCTCATCTCGAATCGCGCGCGCTCCATCGCTTTCAATTAGTGCCTCTCCGCTTGTCGCGACGATCACGGGATCCAAAACGTACGGGACGAGATTGTGCTGTCTCAGAGATTCTGCAACGACGTGAATCGACTCGGTGGTTCCAACCATTCCGCTTTTCACGGCCGAAGGACGGAGGTCGGTGGCGACAGCATCGATCTGTGCGCGCAACAATTCAGGAGGTACGGGCTCCCACCTCGAAACTCCAATCGTGTTTTGTGCGGTGACTGCGGTGATCGCAGACGTGCCGTAGACGCCGAATCGAGAGAACGTCTTGAGGTCAGCCTGGATTCCAGCGCCACCTCCGGAGTCGGAGCCGGCGATGGTGAGCGCGATGTACATGAGTGAGATATGGAGACACAATGAGAACAACGGAACTAATGTCGCGACTCCGCGGCATTAGTTCCGAATGATCGCTCCAATACTCACTGGCGCGGCGCTGGTAGCGATCGGACTCGTGCGACGAATGAGTTGTAGTTCGTTGTATTCACTGTCAGGCCGCGAAGAGCGCTCGCGGGATACTGATTGATTGCCGCCTGCACAGCCGTAATGCGATCCTCTTCGCCCGGGTGCGTCGCGAAAAATGCCGAGACTGCATCGGGCCGGGTCTTTCTTTCTGCAATCAGCTTCTCGAACATCGTCACGACGCCATGCGGTGTGATGCCTGCGGCGATCGTGTTCTTCACTGCCTGATTATCCGCCTGGGCCTCGTCGGTACGACTGAACTTGGCGAACAACGCCGTGCCGGCGATGTTGATTCCCGCCTGTGCGACTTGACTGTTGCAGACGCTGGTCAGAACACATGCGAGTGTTAGGCCGATGTTGGCGCCCTGCATTTGCTCCATCTGCTTCACCGTGTGTCGAAGCACGACGTGACCGATCTCGTGACCGAGAACACCGGCGAGTTCGGACATGTTCTCGGTTCGCTCGATCAGACCGCGATTCACATAAATGAATCCACCTGGAACGGCAAACGCATTTACTTCTCTGCTGTCTACGATGAAGAACCGCCAATCGAGACTGGCACGGCTCGTGTGTGACGCGATCTGATCGCCTAGCAGGTTGATGTAGCGGTTCGCTTCAGGATCGCTGACGATCGGCAGCTGCTGGTTGATCTGTGCTGCCTCCTGCTGGCCCATTTGCACTTCCTGTTGGGTGGATATACCACAGGCAGTGACCCCGACTATCAGCGCAGACGTGATAAAGATTCGTTTCATTGGAACTCCCGCGGTAAATTGCTCACCTCCGGGAAAGGCAAGTCCCATTCCAAGCTCCCCTATTTCGGCTCAGCGTGAGAATTCTGACTCTCGCCCGCGACTTAAGACGACGAAAATCGAGAGAGCGACAGTCGCTTTTCGTAGTGGAAGGCGTGCGGGCAGTGGAGGAGCTTCTCAAATCTCCGCTGTCGATTCAGGGTGTCCTTTCTGCGCCGCAGCTCGCTGATGCTCCGCGAGGACAAGCGCTCCTGGAGAAGATCGCGTCTTCGCGAATCGAGCACGCAATAGTAAAGGAAGCGGAGTTCAGAAGCGCCGCGGAAACGGAGTCACCGCAGGGTGTTCTCGCAATTGCCGAGATCCCGGATCGATCTCTCGATTCGTTGCAGCGCGCGGGCAAGCTTCGTCTCCTCGTGCTCGACGCGCTTCAGGATCCGGGCAATGTCGGGACGATTCTTCGCACAGCAGCCGCCCTCGATGTGGACGCGACCGTCGCGCTTCCGGGAACTGTCGATCTCTGGAACGCGAAAGTGGTTCGGTCGGCGATGGGTGCTCATTTTCATCATCTCGCGTTTCATGCCAAGACTGAGGGCCTATTTGCATTTCTCGATGCCGAGTCGATTCCGCTGTGGTCCGCGGACTCGTCAGGAAATGCCGTTGAGACCATGAGTGCACCGGAGCGCCTCGCTCTCGCTGTTGGAAACGAAGGTGGAGGCTTGTCGTCATCTGTGCGCGAGCGGGCAAGCGCGATCGTATCGCTGCCAATCGCCTCGACGGTGGAATCTCTCAACGTTGCCGTCGCGACGGGCATTCTTCTTTATCAACTCAGGAAATAATGGAAGCGTTCTGGGCGGTTTACAGTTTTGCCATCGGTGCATGCACCGGGTCTTTTCTGAACGTCTGCATTTTACGCTGGCCCGAGGGGCGTTCCGTAGTGCGCCCAAGATCACGCTGCCCGAAATGCGATCGACAGATCTCGATGTTCGAAAACATTCCTATCGTCAGCTGGCTTGTGCTGCGCGGAAAGTGTCGGACATGTGGCAGTCCGATATCTCTGCAATACCCGTTCGTCGAGCTCCTGGTCGGATGCATCTGGCTCGCGAGCTATCTCCATTACGGCCTCTCATTCACTGCGCTGAGAGTCGCTGTGTTCGTAACGGTTCTTCTCGGAATCGCAATCACGGACGCGAAAAACTATTTGATTCCGGACGGCTTCACCGTTTTCGGATTCACGTGGGTAATTCTGACCGCGATCATCGCGCTGTTCTTTCCATCGGAGTCCCCTTTTGACGGCGCGTACGGTGCGCTCATCGGCGCATGTACGGGAGCTGGAGCGATTGCCATCGCGGGATGGTTAGGGGAGCTCGCGCTGAAAAAAGAGGCAATGGGATTTGGTGACGTTACGCTGATGGCGGTGATCGGTGCAGCAGTCGGTCCCGCGCGCGCGATTCTTACCATTTTTCTCGGCGCGCTGATAGCGACGGTCGTCTTCCTCGGGTTTGTGTATCCATTCGTCTGGCTGAGGTCGCGGCGACGCGGAGTAGCGTTCGAGCCGCCGCAAATTCCCTTCGGCGTTTTTCTTGCGCCAGCGGCGGTGATCGCCTTGCTTTGGGGCAATTCGATGGTGTCGGTCTACACCAACTCAATGGGTCTTTGACGCGTCGCCTCGTAGCGCGTGCAGCGATTGCGTGTTTTGGGCTCGCATCAGCCGCAGCGTGCAGAGAAAAAACAGTCTCTTACGCGGGGCCCTATGGTAAGCAAGTCGCGGAAGCCGTTCCGCGAATAGAGGCGGCCGTCGGACTGAAATTCAAATCGCCGCCGCGCGTCGAGGCGAGATCGAAAGAGCAGGTGCGCGAATTCGTGACCCAGCAGTTTCGCGACCCCCAATCATCGCGTGAGTTCAACGGAATCGAGGCCGCTTACAAACTGCTCGGGATGGTTCCCGACACACTCGATCTCAAAAAGTTTCTCGTCGATCTGCTGACAGAACAAATCATCGGTTACTACGATCCAAAAACGAAAGTTCTCTATATCGTGAACGACTCGCCGAAGGAAGCGGCGGCAATCACCATCACTCACGAGCTCGTTCACGCGTTGCAGGATCAATACATCAGCCTCGACTCCACTCAGAAAATCGAGGGACAAAACGACCGGCAATCAGCTGCGCAGGCAGTGTTCGAAGGACAAGCGGTGTACGAGCAGATCGCCGCAATGCTCGGCGGCAACAACGTGGCAGTCAATCTTCCCGGCGGTTGGGACAGAGTGCGCGAGACGATTCGCGAGAACCAAAGCTCGATGCCCGTATTCGCGAAAGCTCCGCTTGTGATTCAGGAGACGCTGATATTTCCATATCTGAGCGGCGCGGAATTCGTTCGAAACTTCAAGGAGCGAAATCCTGGCAAGGTCATCTACAAGGACATGCCGCAGTCGACGGAACAGATTCTTCATCCATCGGCGTATTTCGGAAAGCGCGACGCACCTACCGACATAACGCTGGCCTCGCTCGTCGGTGTTACCCCGACATATCAGAACACGCTCGGCGAATTCGAGACGCGACTCTTTCTGTATCAGCATCTGCAGGATCAAAACGAAGCGGTGCGCGGAGCGACTGGCTGGGACGGCGACCGTTACGAGCTCTTCAATACGGCAGGCGGACAGGGAATCGTCTGGATGACTGTTTGGGATTCCGCGGTCGACGCTTCTGAATTTTTCGATCTGTTGAATCGGGTCGTTGAAAAGCGATATCACGTCAAACTGTCGGGGCCAGCCGGAGGGACTACTCGGACTTACACCGCCGCCGGTCGAACGGCCGAGGTATCGACCACCGAAGTCTCGGGACGACCGGTCGTTGTGTACGTCGATGTTCCCGCCGGCGCGAGCACTCATGTTCTCGACGTGAATCAGATAAAGCTGCACGAGTAGTTCCTTCCGAACCCTGCCACAGAAACACAGAAACACAGAATTTCTAAAAGGAACAACACGGACCTTCTCGCTGTTGTTGCGCAGTTCAAAAGAGAAGAATTCTGGTTCCTTCTGTGTTTCTGTGGCGGGTTTCCCGCCGATTAGAGCCCGATGAGCCTCGAGAGGAAGAAAGTGCCGAGCCCGATGAGGCCACCGAGGACATAGCCGGTGATGATGATCATCCGGAGCTCGTTGTCGATCACTGAACGAAGAATCTCTTCGACTCGATCGACACTGAACGCCATCACCTTTCGCTCGACCATCGCCTGAACGTCGAGCCGCTGCACAAGCACCGGAAGCTGAGCGTGGATCCAGTCCCAGATGTGCGGCGCGGTGGCATGCGCCAGCTTGCGACCCGCGTCCGGCTCTTTGCTGCTCGACGCAACGTCGGCGATGATTTCGGAGATCGGCTTCTGCAAATAAGTCAGCAACGCATCGTGAATCGTGCGCGTGATTTCTTCGCGGATCATCGGTTCGTCGAGCAAATCCACCAGCTGCTCGACTCCCTCGCTTTCAATCGCGTCGAGAGCAGACTCGAATTTGCGCTCGGTCATCATGATCTTCGCGAGAACTTTCTCGTGGAATTTCAAGTCTTCGACAAATCGATTGAACATGCCGTGCAACGCTTCGCGCATCTTGATTCGCGTTGTCGGCTGGCCGATGAATGTGCCCAGCTTTCCCATCGCGACTGGGAGGTAGGAGCTCATCGCTCCCTCGAGCGCGGTGACTGCAGCGGGAGGAACTTTGTCGATGAGAGGCTCGCGCGAAGCGATGATCGCCTCGACGACGTCGCCGAGCCGGTCCTCAAACGCTGCTCTCAGCTCGGGACGTCCCAGCTCTTTTTGTAAATCCCCCGGTGTAACCAGCCTCTCGCCTACTGTGCGTCCGAGACTGCGAGCCATCCGCGCCTGGTTTTTCGGAATTGCGCCTTGAAATCCGAAACGCTTTTGCTTCGGATTGAAGAGCATCCACACCGCTACGGTGTCGGACAACCCTCCGGCCACGGTGCCGACGATCACGTGCACCGCGAGCTGGACCCACATGTTCTCCATGTTCACCTACGGCTTCACCTGCTCCGCGGAGATCGTCGTTTCGGTTTCAGATTCGTCAGCCGATATCGGCTGTGGTTTGCGAGGAGGACCTCGCCTGGGCGCGGAGTCCGCGAGGACGAGTCCGGGCTGTTGCAGCAGCATGAGGTGAATTACTTCGTCCATCGTCGAGACAAAAGTGAAAGTCATCTTCGCGCGGACTTCGTCGGGTATGTCGCGAAGATCCTTTTCATTTTCGGCGGGCATGATGACGTGTCGCAGGCCAGCGCGATACGCAGCGAGAACTTTCTCTTTCACGCCCCCGATCTCCATGACTTTTCCGCGAAGCGTCACTTCACCTGTGAGTGCAATGTCACGACGCACAGGCCGACGAGAGAGAACGCTTGCGATTGCAAGAGTCACGGCCGCGCCGGCGCTCGGCCCGTCTTTTGGAATTGCGCCGGCAGGGAAGTGAACGTGCAGATCAGACTCCTTGAACTCCGATTCGGGGATTCCAAGTACGTCGGCACGAGAGCGAACGTAAGAATACGCCGCGTCGACTGATTCTCGCATGACGTTGCCGAGCTGTCCGGTGACTGTGAGGCGGCCGGAGCCGGACATACGCAGCGCTTCGATGAGCATCAGGTCGCCGCCTGTAGCGGTCCAGGCGAGTCCGGTCACGACGCCGACTTCCGGCTCCTGATCGGCTTCCTCGAGCGTGTATCTAGGATTGCCGAGGATTTCCGTTACTCGGTCGTTGTCGATAATCCATGCGCCCTCTTCGCCCTCGGCTTTGCGGCGCGCACGACGTCGCATGATCGATGAGACATCACGCTCGAAATTCCTCAAGCCCGCCTCGCGCGAATAGCGGCTCGCCAACAGGCCAAGGATCTCGTCGGTGAACTGGATGTCCTTGTCGGTGATACCGTGCTCTTCGAGCAGGCGCGGCAACATATAGCGCCACGCGATCTCGACTTTTTCTTCGACGGTGTAGCCGGCGATGCGGATGAGCTCCATTCGATCGCGCAGCGGCGGTGGAATGTCGTAGATGTTGTTCGCGGTGCAGATGAACAACACTGACGAAAGATCGAAGGGAACGTTGAGATAGTGATCGACGAACTCGTGATTCTGCGATGGATCGAGCACCTCGAGCATTGCAGCGGTGGGATCGCCCGATGGTCCGCCGCCGCTCATCTTGTCGATCTCGTCGATCATCATCACTGGATCTTTGACTTGTACTCTTCTGAGCGCCTGGATAATGAGACCGGGCATTGCGCCAACGTACGTGCGACGATGACCGCGAATCTCCGCTTCGTCGCGCACGCCCCCGACGGAGATGCGATAGAAAGCGCGTCCGATTGCCGACGCGATTGCTTCTCCGAGCGAAGTCTTTCCTGTGCCCGGCGGACCGGCGAAGCAAAGGATTGGTCCGTGAGGATCGCCACCGCGCAACTTTCTGACTGCGAGGTACTCGACGATTCGCTCTTTTGCTTCATTCAATCCGTAGTGACGGCTGTCGAGAGATTTCTCGACAGCCTTGAGCTCGATCTCCTCTCGACCCGAGCGTTTTTCCCACGGCAGCGAGAGAAGCCAATCGAGGTACGTGCGAATTACCTGGTATTCGCTCGACGCGGGTGAAAGCATTCGGAGGCGCTCGGTCTCGCGCTTTGCTTCTGCGGCAGCGCGAGGCGGAAGATTCGCCTCCTCGATTTTACGAAGCGTTTCGATCGCTTCTTTTTCACCGGGATCAGCTTCGCCGAGCTCTGCCTGAATCGCGCGGAGCTGCTGGCGTAGATAAAACTCGCGCTGGTGCTGCTCGATTTTGATTTCCGTCTGACGCTTGACGTCCTCGACGACGTGAGCGCGTCCGACTTCGCGCTCGAGTCGCGTGAGGAGAAATAGAAGTCGCTGCGCGATGTCGAGCCGCTGAACGATCTCGTCCTTGTCGGAGATCTTGAAGTTCATGTTGGTCGCGGCGAGATCGGCGAAGCGTCCGGGATCCGAAACATTCATGCGGAGGATCGCCGGCACTTCGTCGGGAATGCGGTCGACCATTTTCGCGAGCGTTTCCGCAGCACTAACCACGCGACTCACAAGATCGTCGATCTCCCCTTGTTCGGCGGCGATTTCCTTTGCGGGCTTCACGCGAGCGATCGGGTACGGCTCGGTCTGCACGATCTTGTCGATCACGATTCGACGCAGACCCTGCAGTGTGATTTGCACTGTGTCGCCGGGGAGATTGATGCGCTCGTGGACGCGAGCAGCCACTCCGACTCGTCCGACAAATCGTTCGAGATCGATTGGATCGTCGTGATCGCCGGTTGCGATGACGAGCGCGACTATGAGACCAGCGCCTTCGTTGTCGCGAAGCAACGAAAGGTTTTCCGGTGCGCCCATCTGCACCGCGATCGTTCCGAGCGGATAGACGATCGTCGAGCGCAGCGCCATCATCGGCAGATCAGGCGGCAGATCGGACTTCAGTATGTCGTCTTTGCGGGAGGGCTTCGCCATTGGGAAGAAATTAACAAAGAAAACGGATCAGACGGATAAGAGCGGATGAGGACCAGCTCCGAGGGCGTTCCTGATCCGCATTGATCGCTCAATCCGTTTTCTATGATTCTGGTCTACGCGATAGCAATTCCTGGAACGCCGGATTCGACCTGATCGATTGAAGTGACGCGTCGTGCTCGATCCAGCTCCAATGGCCGAATCCGTTGTCCAGAGCCTTGTGAAGCGTCGAAAGCGCGTCGTCGGTCTGGCCTTCCATCGCAAAGTTGCACGCGATGTTGTAGAGAACCGAAGGATCGTCCGGCTCCATTGCGAGCGCGCGACGGTTCCAATCGCGCGCTTTCTCCGATTCGCCGAGAAACGACAGATCAGCGGCTCCCATGTAAAGCGCTCTGGGATTGTCAGGATTCAACTCGAGATGTTTGCGGGCAGCGTCATAGCCACGTCGCGCTGTGCGTATGCACTCATCAGTCTTTCCGATTCCGTGGTAGGTATCCGCAAGGAGGGTCAACGTGGCGAAATCGTCTGGCCGAACCGCGACTGCACGCTCGAACCACTTCGTAGCCTCCTCGGCTTTTCCCTGTGCGATGCACGCACGCGCGTAGAAATACGCAGCCTCGAATGATTTCGGGTCGAGCCGCATCGCAGTCTGAAATTCTTTTTCCGCCTCCTCGAATCCTTTGCTTAGCGAAAGAGCAAGTCCGCGTGACGCATGTGCTTCCGCCAGGTCCGGTGCCAACTCTACCGCGCGGCGACTCGCAGCTTCTGCTCGAGCAATGTTCGAGGGAGTCGCATCGAAATACTGGTACAGGAACGAACAACAGTCGGCGACGCCGGCGTGCGCGAGCGCATAGCCCGGATCGAGCTCGATTGCGCGCTCGAACATTTGCCGAGCGAACTCGTGGGATCGGCGACGATGCTGATGAAAGAACTGGCGGCCTCGAAGATAGACCTCATACGCTTCGACGTTCGCGGTCGGAACTTGTTCGATCGCGCGCTTCTCATCTTCAGTGAGAACAAGACGCAGTGCGGCGACAATACTCGCTGCAATCTCGTCCTGAATCGCGAACACATCCTCCAGCTCACGATCGTAACGCTCGGCCCACAACGGGGAATTGTCAGTGGCGTTCACAAGTTGTGCTGTAAGACGAAGACGCTTTCCGGATTTGCGAACGCTTCCCTCGAGAACCGTTCCAACCTGAAGCTTTCTTCCGATCTCGCGAATGTCTTCGTTCTTGTTCTTGAACGTGAACGATGAAGTGCGCGACGAAACCTTCAGCGCTTTGATCTTCGACAACGCATTTATGATCTCTTCAGCCATTCCATCGGCGAAAGTTTCGCCCTCGGGATCCGAGCTCAAATTGCTGAACGGAAGAACCGCAATTGACCGTGCACCTCCGGCCGCGCCTGGAGTCAGCGGGCTTCCATCCGGAGTTGAGAGATGCGAGGCAACTAGCGCCCTCGCGAATTCCATCGTTGTTCCGAAGCGTTCGGATGCTTCCTTCGCGAGCGCTTTGCGCAACGCAGTCTCGACTTCCTCGGAAGCTGTCGAGTACACCGAGCGTATCGACGGAACGGGCTCGGTGAATCTCTTGCTCAACACCGCTTGCGCGCTCGTGCCGGTGAAAGGTTTTCGACCCGAGATCATCTCGTACAAAACGCAAGCGAGACTGTATTGATCGCTGCGACCATCGACGACGGTATCACCCGCTGCTTGTTCGGGACTTACATAGGCCGGCGTACCGACCATCATGCCAGTTTGAGTGAGAGTATCACCGGCAGCAATACTGACAGCCTTGGCGATTCCAAAATCCATCACCATCGCTTCGCCTTCCTGCAACATCACGTTTTCGGGTTTTATGTCGCGATGAACGATGTTGTTCCGGTGCGCGTAGTCGAGCGCCGACGCAATTCCGCGAGTCAGCTGAAGCGCTTCGTCAACTGGAATCTGTCCGTCTCGTAATAGTCGATCGCGAAGTGATTCTCCTTCAACCACCGGCATCACGTAAAACAGAAAGCCTGCGGCCTCACCGGAATCATAAAGTGGAACGATGTGCGGATGATTGAGCCTCGCGGCGAGCTTTATCTCGCGAAGAAATCGATCGGGCCCGAGTGACGAGCTGAGCTCCGGATGCAGCACTTTGAGCGCGACCCGCCGGTCGTGGCGCAAATCCTCCGCGAGGTACACTGTGGCCATTCCGCCTCGTCCAAGCTCGCGGTCGATTGTGTACCGCGACTTAAGCGCGGTGTTCAGCTGCTCCTGCAAAAAACTCCTCGGCAATTGGTTCGCGGCAAAGCTATAAGAGGTGCCGAGCCGAGGCCACCGCTCAGCAAGTTTTCCCAATGGGTTGAGTTGATTTCACCCTGTAGAACCGGGTAAGTTGGTAGGCTATGTTCGAAGACCTCAGCGAAAAGCTCGAAGCGACCTTTGCCCGCCTGCGCGGCCGGGGAACGCTCAGCGAATCCGACATCAAGGAAGGACTCCGCGAAGTGCGCAGAGTGCTTCTTGAAGCAGACGTCAACTTTCAGCTCACGCGAGAGTTCCTCGAGCGTGTAGAGAAGAAAGCGGTCGGTGTTACCGCGCTCAGCGCGGTCTCACCCGCACAACAGCTCATCAAGATCGTTCACGAAGAGCTCGCCAACATGCTCGGCGAGCAGCGTGAAGGTCTAAAGTTGAGCTCTGTTCCACCGACGATCGTGATGATGGTCGGATTGCAGGGATCGGGAAAGACAACGACCGCAGGAAAACTCGCGCGAAAACTCGTTGGCGAAGGACGTCCGACACGTCTCGTCGCGGCCGATGTGTACCGACCGGCAGCAATCGATCAGCTCGAGACGCTCGGCCAGCAACTCGGCGTTCCGGTGTACGCCGATCGCTCGACTCAGGATGTTGTGCGAATTACAAAGGCTGGAATCGACGAAGCGAAACGTGCGCGCGATCGCGTAGTAATCGTCGACACCGCAGGACGGTTGCAGATCGACGAAGAGATGATGGACGAGCTTCGTCATCTGAAGGACGCAGTTCATCCGACGGAAATTCTGCTGGTCGCAGATGGAATGACGGGACAGGAAGCAGTGAAGATCGCGCAGGGTTTCGACAACGCGCTCGGAGTCACCGGTGTCATTCTCACGAAGATGGATGGCGACGCCCGCGGCGGTGCGGCGCTCTCGATCTACGGCGTCACAAAGAAGCCGATCAAGTACATCGGTGTCGGCGAAAAGTCAGACGCACTCGAGGAATTCCATCCCGATCGAATGGCGGGGCGAATTCTTCAGATGGGTGATGTCGTCTCGCTCGTCGAGAAAGCGCAAGCGGCGTTCGACGAAGAGTCCGCGAGGAAGCTTCAGAAGAAGGTCAAGAAAGAAGGAATGGACCTCACGGATTTCTTGAACGCGATGCGGCAGATCCAGAGAATGGGTCCGCTCGAGGGAGTGTTGAAAATGCTCCCCGGCGTGAATGCGAAGGCGCTCAAACAGGCAAAGCTCGATCCGAACCGTATGAAGCATGTTGAAGCGATAGTTTTGTCGATGACTCCCGCCGAGCGAAAGGATCCGTCGATGTTGAATGGATCGCGCCGGGCGAGGGTGGCGAAAGGGTCGGGACGCACGATCAGCGAAGTGAATAAACTTCTCGAGCAGTTCCGCGAGATGCAGAAGATGATGAAGAAGATGTCGCAGGGCGGAGGACGAATGCCGGCAATGTTCGGCATGCGGTGAAGTAACGCGGGTGCGCGCCGGAATCGCCGGTGACGCGATGAGCCCGCTGTAGCACGAGACCATTTTTTGGAGATGTACAGATGGTAAGAATTCGTCTCCGCCGAATCGGGCGGAAAAAGGCACCAGTGTATCGCATCGTCGTCGCCGACTCGCAGAGTCCGCGTGACGGCAAGTTCATCGAGATCATCGGCCAGTACACTCCGCGCCAGAATGGCGGCGAAGGTGGTCTCAAGGTGGACGAAGCGCGCGCGGATTATTGGCTTGGCGTTGGAGCACAGCCGAGCGATACAGTGCGCTCGCTCCTTCGGCGCGCGGGCGTTCTTCGCAAGCGTCATGAACAGCGACTCGGCATCGAGCGGAAGCAGACTGCCGTTCCGCTGCCAGAGCGCAGCGAGGAAGAAGAGCGCGCGCTTCAGGCTGATACACCGTCGGAGACAAGCGGCGCGTAGAATGTCCGAGTCCGCATTGGCGGCGGTTGGTTTCATCCGCAATGCACAGGGGATTCGGGGTGAAGTCGTAGTCGAGCCGATCACTGACGCGCCAGACGCCATTTTTGCGTCTGGCCGTCGTGTTTTCGTCGGCGATTCCAAAGGCAACGCTTCCGCGAATCCGGCGAAGACCCTAACTGTCGACGAATCTCGACCGTTCAAAGCCGGACTCATTGTGAAGTTTGCCGAGCTTGCTGATCGAAATGCTGCGGAATTATTGCGGGGACGGTATTTGCTCGCGCCGTTCGATGAGCTCGAGCCTCTTCAGGAAGACGAGGTCTATCTTCACGACTTGATCGGAATGCGAGTCGAGCTCGACGGCGGCGAGAAGGTCGGAGACGTGACCTCGTATTATGAGCTGCCGCAGGGGCTGACGCTCGATGTCTCAACTGCGCGGGGAAGTGTTCTCGTTCCGTATCGTCCTGAAGTTGTCGAGCGAATCGACAGTGAATCGCGTGTGATCGTCGTCAAATCAGAAATCGGGCTTTTCGAGTAATGCCTCTCAAGATCAACGTCGTCACGATTTTTCCTGAGTTTTTTTCAGGACCGCTTGGCTTGAGCATTCCATCGCGTGCTGCGGCGGCGGGAAGCGTCGGGTACAACCTCGTTGATTTGCGCGAGTACACGCACGACCGTCACCGCACGGTGGACGATTATCCGTATGGTGGCGGAGCGGGCATGGTAATGAAGCCTGGTCCGTTCTTCGAGGCGGTCGAAGCAATTGGTGCGAAGGCGCCGATTGTTTTGCTTTCGCCCCGCGGCCGACGCTTTGGTCACGCGGACGCGGTGCGATACGCGGCAGGTGATGAGCTGACTCTATTGTGCGGTCATTACAAGGACGTCGACCAGCGTGTCGCCGATCATCTGGCGACCGAAGAGATTTCACTTGGCGAGTTCGTGTTGAGTGGCGGAGAGCCCGCAGCGCTGGCAGTTATCGATGCGACGGTGCGACTGCTGCCCGGTGCGATGTCGGATCTCGATAGTGCGCGTGGGGATTCTTTTTTCGATCGCGGGATCAGTGCCCCGAGCTATACACGGCCCCCTAACTTCCGCGGTTACCCGGTGCCAGAAGTGCTTCTGTCGGGAGACCACGCGAAAATTGCCGAGTGGCGAAAAGCGGAATCAGAACGCCTCACAGACAAGTCACTACGGACTTCGGACTAACTCCGGACTTCGGACCTACTACGGACTGCGGACTACTTCGGACTGTGTAGTTTGTCCGCAGTCGGCAGTAAGTCCGAAATCCGCAGTTGGTCCGCAGTCCGCAGTGTGGGTGACGCGCTGGCAAAACCCGCGTTGGGCGGTTAATTTTGCAAGTCTACCCTCACAAATATCCCGGGCAGTCCAACTCTCGTCCCGAGACTCATATGCATCCATTTATCGAAACCCAAAAACAATGGCTCCGTACCGACGTGCCGGCCTTCCGCGCAGGCGACACGCTGCGCGTCAATGTCCGCGTCAAAGAAGGTGACAAGGAGCGTCTCCAGGCGTTCGAAGGTGTGTGCATCGCTCGCCGCGGAAGCGGAGTCAGCGAGTCCTTCACCGTCCGCAAAATCTCGAGCGGCATTGGAGTCGAGCGCATCTTCCCCGTGCACAGTCCGATGATCTCGTCGATCATCGTCGTGCGTCGTGGACGAGTGCGCCGCGCAAAGCTCTACTACCTCAGACACCTTACCGGAAAAGCGACGCGAATCCGCGAGCGGAAAATTCGCGTTCACGTTCCCGGCAGCGAGGAGTAGTCGGCACTTTCCCGCGCGTCGCGGTCGTTGCAGTTTTGACGATGAGATGCGTCGACTGAGCTCCGAAGAAATCGTCGTCCCCGAGGAACTGCCGGCCGAGGTAACAGAGCCGGCGCCTCCGCACGCCGAGCGTCACCGCATGTATCGGCGCAAGAGATGGACGAAGATCGAAAAGGAAATCCGCGCGCAATACGGTCCGCTCATCGCAGGCGTTGATGAAGTAGGACGCGGTCCACTCGCAGGCCCCGTTGTCGCCTGCGCGGTAATCATGCCGCCCGACATGCGCGCGATATCCGGTGTTGACGATTCCAAGGCTCTCACCGGTGAGCAGCGGCGGAAGCTCGCCGTAAAGATTCGGGAACGCGCACTCGATTGGGCGCTCGGCGCCGCATCGGTGAGAGAGATCGAGCGGTTCAACATTTATCAGGCGAGCGTTCTCGCCATGCGACGCGCACTAGGACGATTGAAGCTCGAGCCGAATCACGTGTTGATCGATGGCAAGAGGATGCGCACGCTTCCAATTCCTCACACCGCAATCGTGCACGGCGACGCGCGATGCCACTCGATCGCGTGCGCTTCGATCATTGCCAAGGTCACTCGCGATTACTTGATGACGCGGCTCGCGCT
>WNGI01002531.1_pt1 | contig 19223 bp, 13 predicted proteins | sample 5400621 | NCBI WGS metagenome assembly WNGI01 (sample SAMN13153374, study PRJNA577476) | soil metagenome | isolation source: 20 cm soil or saprolite under Garry oak tree replicate 1 | place: USA:California | collected 2016-06-15
GCCGGATCCTGTTGCTCGTCGCGGTCGTGACCGCCCTGGTCGTGCTGGCGTTCGCGATTCCAGTGGCGCTGCTCGTCCGGTCGGCGGTGGTCCAGCGCAGCGAGCGCTCGATCCGCGACCAAGCGGAGGCGGTGTCGCGGTTCCTCGGCTATGGCAACCACACCTCGAGCGCCATCATCAGCTATCTGAACTCCCTGCCACAGAACAAGAATCACAGCACGTCCGTGCAGCTACCTGCCGGTTCCGTGCTCGGCACCGACCGCTCTCGCGATGACGGCCCGCCCCACTCCGATGACAATGAGCCGCCGCCCGGCGGTGGTGGTGGGCCTGGCGTCGAGGCGCAGTTGCACAGCGTGCCGGGTGGCGAGATGGCCGAGTTGACGGCGCGTACCGGCGACGGCAACTACCTGATCCGGGTCTTCGCGTCCAACGATGCGCTGACCGAGGGCGTCGGGCGCTGGTACGCACTGCTCGCCGGCGGTAGTGCCGCGCTGTTGCTGATCGGCATCATCGGTGGCGAACTGGTGACGAGGCGGATCGTCCGGCCGCTGGTACGGACCGCGCAAACCGCCCAGCAGCTGAGTAAGGGTGACGTGGACGCCCGCGCGCCGACCTCCGGGCCGCGGGAGGTCGCCGAGGTCGGGTCGGCGCTCAACCTGCTCGCCGACCGCATCGACGAGCTGATCGCCGAGGAGCGCGAGACCGTCGCCGACATATCGCACCGCATGCGCACCCCGCTGACTGCTTTGCGCTTGGACGCCGAGGGGCTGCGCGACCCGGACGAGGCCGAGCGCATCGGCACGCACGTCACGTCGCTGGAGCGCACCCTGACTGCCGTGATCCGCGCCGCGCGGCGGCCGCAGCGCGAGGGCCGCCTGCCGTCGGCGGACGCGACCGCCGTTGTCGCCGACCGGGTCGCGTTCTGGTCGGCGCTGGCCGATGACCAGGAGCGGTCGCGTTCGATCTCGTTGCCGGACTCGCCGCTGCCCGTGCGCGCCTCGGCGGAGGATCTGGCCGTGGCCGTGGACGCCCTGCTGGAGAACGTCATCGCGCACACGCCGGAGGGGACTGCGTTCGCGGTGTCGCTGTCGCCGGGCTCGGATTCGGCGTCCGGGCCGGGGTCGGGCTCGGGCGGTGGCGCGACGCTCGTCGTGACCGACGACGGCCCGGGACTGCCGGACGGCGCCGGCGTGCGCGGGCGCAGCGATCGCGGGTCGTCCGGCCTGGGCCTGGACATCGCCCGGCAGTGCGCCGAGGCGTCCGGTGGATCGATGCGCGTCGGCCGGTCGACGTCGGGCGGCGCGTCCGTCACGCTGTACCTGCGCGCGCCGTAGCCCAGAGCGTCCGCTCGTGCATGACGTTGCGCACGGGCGCCTGGTCCGGGTCGATGCGGGGCGGCGGCGTCCACGAGGGCAGGCCGTCTTTCATGGTGACGGCCCAGCCCCGTTTCTCGAATTCGCGGTGGTGGAAGCCGCAGAGCAGGCAGAGATTGTCGAGGTCCGTACCTCCACCGTCGATCCAGCCGACGACGTGGTGGGCCTGCGTCCAGCCCGGTGGAGCGTCGCAGCCGGGAAAGCAGCATCCGCCGTCACGGGCGGCCAGCGCGAGCCGCTGCCCGGTACTCGCGACGCGACGACCTTGTCCGAATGCGAGCACGCCATCGTTGTCGATCACGACTGGCACGACCTGCGCCTCGCCGGCGATTCGCAGTGCGTCGGCGGCTGACACCGCACCGCCGTGTGCCGTGGTGACCAGGCCGGTCCGGGTCTCGAGTTGGTCGAGGGTCATCGTCAGCAGGACGGTTGCCGGGGTACCGCCCGCGGCGGGCAATGTGCCCGACGCGAGCAGGCGGGCGGCGGCGTCGGCGAGCGCATCGTGCATCCGCTGGCCGGGGCCGCGTAGGTCTTCTCCCTCGGCATCAGACGGACGCGGCGCGGCGAGCGGGTCGAGCACGGCCTGCCATTGCGTGAAGGCAGCCGGAGTCAGGTGGGCGTGCAGCTCGCCGGAACCATCGCGATTGCCGGACAGCGTGGCAGTGCGGCGCCGCTCGTGATCGGCGTCGTCGGCCAGCGTTCCGTCCGGATCGAGCACCTCGACGACGTGGCGCGCAAGTCGGGCAAGCACCGACGGATCGAAGCGATGCGCCTCGGCGACCAACCGAGCCTCGACGTCTGTGCCGTGCTTGGTCTGTACCGCGGCCGGCAGTTCGTCGATCGCCCGGATGACCACCCTGGCGTGCTCGTCGGAGATAACGCCGGCGGCCTGCGCCGCGGCGACCTCCGGAAACAACGGCCCGAGACGTTCGCCGCCGACGGTTCTGCGCGGGCCGAGGTCGACCGCCGCGCCTACCCGACGTTTCGCCTCGTGGGGTGACAGTCGCAGCGCGTCGCGGAGCAGCGTCCGGGTGTCTCGGGCGGCGAACTCTCCGGCAACTCCGCGCTCGTCAAGCTCGGCGATCAGGCGATGGTCAGCGACCGGAATGCGTCGCCGCTGCGTCTCCAACCCGCGGAGCAGATCGAGCAGCTCATCAGCGTCGAGGCGGGTCAGATCGAGCCCGATAAGTTCGTCGATGGAATCCGCGAGCTTTTCGAGGACATGCTCGACCGCCGAACCGGTCTCGACTAGATCGAACATGCGTTCGAGCATAGTGGATCTTCGTCATGGCCGTCCAGTCGAGAATCCCCAGCAGTACAAGGGAATTGTCTAGTTCGCTCAAAGCGAACGCGCTACGCGAGACCGTCGCGAAGCCCAGCGGGCTCATATGCCGGCTTAGGACGGGCTTGACCTTGTGGTGACGCGGGGCTGACCCGTGCGGCGCGACCGTCATACCCATGACGACGCAACCTCGCACCAGGCGCTTGTTCCACCGGGCCGCTCTCGCCGCCGGCGGGGTCGGCGCTGCCGGACTCGCGCTCACCGTGACGCTCGTATCCGCGGTCGGGCACTCCGCCGCCGCGACGACGAGCACGACGTCGACCGACAACGCGACGTCCACCAGCACGACGTCCACCGACGACTCGACCAGCACGAGCAGCAGCTCGAGCAGCTCGACCGGATCGAGCAGCTCGGGGATCTCGTCGAGCGACCAGTCCAGCACCACGGTCGGCGGGAGCAACGGATCATGACCACGCAGTCTTATGTCACGCGGGCGTGGAGCTGCACGGTCCGGCTCGTCGTCGAGGACGCGCGCGCACTCGCTCCGGCCGGCGCGGACCTGACGGCGCTGCTCGACCGCATCGACCGGATGGCCAGCCGCTTCCGCGCCGACTCGGCATTGTCGGCGGCGAACGCCAACGCCGGGCGGCCGATGCCGATATACCGCGCCTGCTCGGCGATCTCGTCAAAGCATCACTCGACGCCGCAGCCCAGACCGGTGGCGCCGTCGACCCGACTGTCGGCCTCGCGATGCACCGCATCGGCTACGACCGCGACATCGCCGGCATCCCGGCGGACGGACCGGCGATTGCCGCCTCCCCCCGGCGTCGTAGCTGGCAGGACGTGCGGCTGCATCGCGAGGCCGGCCTTCTCGTCGTTCCGCTGGGCACCGCGCTCGACCTCGGGGCGACAGCGAAGGCGTACACAGCTGATCTCGCCGCGCGCACGCTGAGCCGCCGATACGGCACGCCGGTGCTCGTCGAGCTCGGCGGCGACCTGGGCACGGCGGGCAGCCCGCGTGGCGGATGGCCCGTGCGGGTGGCCGAGCGCGAGAACGGTCCGGGCCAAGTCGTCGTGCTCCGGCACGGCGGGCTGGCCACGTCGACCACGACGATCCGCCGGTGGCGACGCGGCGAGCGAAGCGTCCACCACATCGTCGATCCGCGCACGGGAGCACCCGCTGACGGGCCGTGGCGCACGGCTTCGGTGTACGCACCCTCGGCGCTGGCCGCGAACGTCGCGAGCACTGCCGCGATCGTGCTGGGCGAGCGCGCCGGTGACTGGCTCACGAAACGGCACCTGGCTGCCCGGCTCGTCGACGTCGACGGCTTCGTCTGCACGACGCCCGGCTGGCCGGCGCCCGCGCCCGCGCATGCGCCCACGCACACAGAGACGGCGGCGGCGTGATGACACTCTGGTACACCGCGCGCGGCGCCGGCCTGGCCGCGCTCGTCGTCCTCACGCTCGCGACGTCGCTCGGCGCGCTGACCTCGGTGAAGATCCGCTCGGCGTCGACACGCGTCGTCATGCAGTACACGCACCGCGCGGCTGCTGCGTTCGGCTTGGGCCTGATCGCCTTGCATATCGGGACGATCCTCGCCGACGCGCAGGCCGGAGTCGGCGTGCGCGGAGCACTTGTCCCGTTCGCCTCGGCGTACCGGCCGAACGCCGTCGCGCTCGGCTCGATCGCGGCGTACCTGCTCGTCACGCTCGCCGCGCTGGGCCTCGCACGCGGACGCCTTGCCGCATCGGCACGCGGCGCGGCCTGGTGGCGACGTGTCCATACGCTGGCGTACGGCGCGTGGGCGCTTGCCATGCTGCACGGACTCAATGCCGGCACAGACGCCGGCCTGACCTGGGTGCGGACGCTGTGGGCGATGTGCCTCGTCGCGGTACTCACGTGTGTGGCGGTGCGACTCAGCGCACTGGCGCGGCGCGGCGTCGTCCTGGGAGCAATGCGATGACCGCCGTCCTGCCGGCCCCGACGGCTCAGGCCTGGGCGATCGGCGCTCCCCGCCTGCTCGCCGGCCTGGACCGCAACTCCACCCTCGACCACAGCACACACCTTGCGGTTCACGGCGCGCTACCGCACCTGGACCGCGCGCGCCTCACCGCACTACTCGACGATGTCGCACTGACCGGGCGCGGTGGCGCCGGGTTCCCGTTCGCCGCCAAGCTGCGCGCGATAACTCGCGAGCACGGCACCGTCGTCGTCAACGGCAGCGAGAGCGAGCCGGCCAGCTTCAAGGACCGGACCTTGCTGCGCCGCGCACCGCATCTCGTCCTCGACGGCGCTCTCGCAGTCGCCGGGGCGATCGGGGCACGACGCGTCACGGTCGCGGTGCACGACCCCGCCGCGGCGGCTGCCGTGACGCAGGCGATCCGTCAGCGTCCGGACGCGGCGAGCGCAAGCGTCGAGCGCGTCGACGGCGGCTTCGTCGCGGGCGAGGCCCGTGCGCTCGTCCGCGGGCTCGGCGGCGGTCCGGCGATCCCGCCCGGGCGGCGCGTCCACCTCACCGAGCGCGGCGTCCTGGCCTCGAACGCCGAGACATTCGCCCAGGTGGCCGTCGCCACGCGGATCGGCGCGCGACGCTTCCGCGACACCGGCACGCACGCCGAGCCCGGCACCACGCTGCTCACCGTCGGCGGAGCTGTGTCGCGACCGGGCGTCGTCGAGATTCCGATCGGCACGCCGCTCGGCATCGTCCTCTCCGCTGCGGGCGCGGCCGACCCGCAGGCAATCGTCGTCGGCGGCTACCACGGCTCGTGGCACGCGCCCCTGCCACAACTGCGTCTCGCGCGCGACGGGATCACGCTCGGCCCGGGCGTCCTGCTCGTCCTGGACGGCAGCACCTGTGCCCTCGGCGAACTCGCCCGGGTCACGGCATGGCTCGCCGCCCAGTCCGCGCGGCAGTGTGGGCCGTGCATGTTCGGGCTGCCGGCACTCGCGCGCGACGTCGCGGCATTAGCCGCTGGCACGGCCGCGGCGCTACCAGCCGCGCAGCGGCACGCCCAGCTCGTCGACGGACGCGGCGCGTGCCACCACCCGGACGGCGCAGCGCGGTTCGTCACGTCCGGGCTGCAACTGCTGCAGCCGGAGATCGACCGCCATCTCGCACACGGCGGATGCGGGCGGCCCGTCCGCGGACTGCTGGAGGTGCCCTCGTGAAGAACCTCGACGTGGACTGGACGCGCTGCGACGGCCACGGCCTGTGCGCCGAGCTCCTGCCCGACCGGATCACCCGCGACGACTGGGGATTCCCGATCATCGCGCCGATCGCCGTCGCCGATGCGGATAGCACCAGCGTGCGACGCGCGGTCGCCCTCTGCCCTGCACTCGCGCTGCGAATCACGACCCGATGAACGGAGACACCATGCACGCATTACGTGAAGTGCCCCGGCCCGCAGAGGCGGGCGCCCTCGACGTGGAGATCGTCGTTCCCGTCTACAACGAGCAGGACGACCTCGTGCGATGCGTGCGCCGCCTGCATGAGTATCTCCGCGATTTCCCGTTCAGTTCGCTGATCACCATCGCCGACAACGCCAGTACCGACGCGACGCTGCTGCTCGCATACCGGCTCGCTGCCGAACTGCCCGGCGTGCGGGTCGTACATCTGCAGGCGAAAGGGCGCGGCCGGGCGTTGCGCGAGGTGTGGTCGCGCAGCAGCGCCGAGGTCGTTGCGTACATGGACATCGACCTGTCCACCGATCTGTCCGCGCTGCTGCCGCTCGTCGCCCCGCTGATGTCCGGGCACAGCGACGTCGCGATCGGCAGCCGCCTGTCTCGCTCCGCCCGCGTGGTGCGCGGCCCGAAGCGCGAGGTGATTTCTCGCTGCTACAACCTGCTTCTGCGCGCAACGCTGCGCACGCGATTCTCCGATGCGCAATGCGGTTTCAAGGCGATGCGGACGGACTGCGCGCGCGGCCTGTTGCCGCACGTCCACGACACGGGTTGGTTCTTCGACACCGAACTGCTCGTGCTGGCCGAGCGCAGCGGGCTGCGCATCGCTGAGGTTCCCGTCGACTGGGTCGACGACCAGGACAGCCGCGTCGACATCGTCGCGACGGCACTCGCCGACCTGCGCGGCGTCGCCCGCCTCGGGCGGGCTCTCGCTACCGGCGCCCTTCCGCTTCGCGACCTGCGCGAGCAGTTCGGCCGGCATCCGATCGAGGTGCCCGGAGTGCCGAAACGCCTTGCCTGGCAGGCGATTCGCTTCGCCTTCGTCGGGGTTCTCTCGACGCTCGCCTACCTGTTGCTGTTCGTGATGCTGCGCGCGCCATTCGGCGCCCAGACCGCCAACCTGGCGGCACTGCTCATCACCGCCGTCGCGAACACCGCCGCCAATCGCCGCTTCACGTTCGGCGTGATCGGCTCTGGCGTGGTTCGCCACCAGATGCAGGGGCTGCTCGTCTTCGGTCTCGCGCTAGCCCTGACCAGCGGCTCGCTCGCCGCCCTCACCACGCTCGACGCTCACCCGGCCCGGGTAGCCGAGGTCGGCGTACTCGTCGTGGCCAACCTGGCCGCCACCGCCATGCGGTTCGTCCTGCTCCGCCAGTGGGTCTTCGCATCACGAAGGGAATCGTCATGACGACGACGCTGCTCGCCCCGCCGTCCACGACCGAGTCGGTCAGCGGCGGGCCGGCTGAGCCGTCCGCCCGCCCGCGCCTGTTCGCGGTTGCCGCCCTGCTCGGCACGACCGCGTTGCTCTACCTGTGGGGACTGTCCGCGTCCGGATACGGCAACGACTTCTACGCCGCCGCCGTCCAGGCCGGTACGAAGAGCTGGAAGGCGTTCTTCTTCGGATCGCTCGACCAGTCGAACTTCATCACCGTCGACAAGCCACCGCTCTCGCTGTGGCCGATGGAGTTGGCCGGACGCCTCTTCGGCTTCAATTCGTGGACGCTGCTCGTGCCGCAAGCATTGGAAGGCGTTGCCGCGGTGGCACTTCTGTACGCCACGGTACGGAGGTGGTTCGGCACCGCGGCCGGCCTGATCGCCGGCGCCGTTCTCGCGGTCACGCCCGTTGCTGTGCTGATGTTCCGCTTCGATCAGCCGGACGCGTTGATGACCCTGCTGCTCGTCGCGTCCGCGTACTTCGTGGTCCGGGCGATCGACGACGGCCGGTTGCGCTGGATGCTCCTTGCCGGCGCGGCGATGGGCGTGAACTTCCTGACCAAGGGCTTGCAGCCGTTCACGGTGCTTCCCGCGCTCGCGCTGGTCTTCCTGGTCGCGGCCGACATGCCGCTGCGGCGTCGCGTCCTGCACCTGCTGGCAGCCGGCGGGGCACTCGTCGCCGGCGCCGCCTGGTGGGTGGGCGCCGTCGCACTGTGGCCGGTATCGGATCGTCCCTACATCGGCGGGTCGACGGACAACAGCGCGCTCGGTCTCGCCTTCGGATACAACGGGCTGGGACGGATCACCGGCGACGAGTCAGGCGGTGGGGGCGGCGCGGGCGGATCGTTCAGCGGCTCGGCAGGTCTGGGCCGGCTGTTCAACTCGCAGATGGGCACGCAGATCTCGTGGCTGCTACCTGCCGCGCTGATCGCCGGCGTCGCGCTGGTGGCGCTCGCCCGCCGGGCGCCGCGTACCGACCGGACGCGGGCCGCCGTACTGCTGTGGGGTGGCTGGCTGGCGGTCACCGGTCTCGTATTCAGCTATGCGGGCGGCATCATCCATCCGTACTACACGGTCGAGCTCGCACCTGCGATCGCGGCACTCGTCGGCATCGGCGCCGTCGTGCTCTGGCGGCGGCGCGACGAGCTCGCCGCCAGGGTGGCGCTCGCAGCCGCGGTTGCCGTGACCGGACTGTGGAGCTTCCAGTTGCTGGCTCGCTCGCCGGACTGGAACGCCTGGCTGCGTCCGTTGCTGCTCGTCGTCGCCCTCGGCAGCGCCGTTGCGCTCCTCGTACCGACCCGGCGGGCAGCAGTCGCAGTGGCCAGCGCCGGTCTGGTCGTCGTCACCGGAGCGTCGAGCGCGTACGCCTTGAACACGGCCGCGACCGCGCACACCGGCAGCATGGCGTCGGCCGGCCCGGCCGTTGCGTCGGCGTCGGGTGGCGGATCCGGGCGCGGCGGGTTCGGGGGCGGGACCGCACCGAGCGGCTCGACGCCCGCTGTACAGGGCGGCGGCACATCGACGAGCTCTGCACTGACCGCACTGCTCAAGAAGACCACGACCCGCTGGGCGGCAGCCACCGTCGGCGACCAGAGCGCCGCCTCGCTGGAACTGGCAAGCGGCAAGGCCGTCATGGCGATCGGCGGCTGGAGCGGCTCTGACCCGGCGCCGACGCTGGCGCAGTTCAAGGCGTACGTGGCGGCCGGCGACATCGCTTACTACGTCTCGGGCGGCAACGGCGGCGGCGGCGGTGGCAACCAGGGCAGCAACAGCGAGATCGCCACCTGGGTCGCGGCGCACTACACAGCGACGACGGTAGGCAGCACCACCGTCTACGACCTGAGCAGCTCATGACGGCGATCGCCGCGGCACCCGCGAGCACGGCAGTCGCGACTGCCCGCTCGCGGGGCAAGCAGCCGCTCGCGCTGGGCGCGCTGCTCGGCGCAACGGCGCTGCTGTACCTGTGGGGACTGTCGAATTCGGGATGGGCCAACCAGTTCTACGCGGCAGCCGCGCAGTCCGGCAGCAAGAGCTGGAAGGCGTTCCTGTTCGGATCACTCGACCAGTCGAACTTCATCACCGTCGACAAGCCGCCCGCGTCGCTGTGGGTGATGGATCTGTCGGTGAAGCTCTTCGGCGCGAACTCGTGGTCGATCCTCGTACCGCAGGCGCTGGAGGGCGTTGCCGCGGTCGCGATTCTGTACGCCGCGGTACGGAGAGTCTCGACGCCGACGGCCGGGTTGCTCGCGGGCGCGATCCTCGCCACCACACCGGTGGCGACGCTCATGTTCCGCTACGACAACCCCGACGCCCTGCTCGTCCTACTGATGACGGCTGCTGCATACGCCGCGGTACGGGCGACCGAGCGGGCGAACGTCCGATGGCTGATGGCAGCAGGGGCACTGATCGGATTCGCGTTCCTCACCAAGATGCTGCAGGGGTTGCTCATCGTGCCCGGCCTGGCTGCCGCGTACCTGGTCGCCGCCCCGACGACCCCGTGGCGACGGATCCGGCACCTGCTGGCGGGGCTCGCCGCCATGGTCGTCGCAGCCGGCTGGTGGGTCGCGCTGGTCGAACTGTGGCCGGCGGGCTCGCGTCCGTACATCGGCGGCTCGACCGGCAACAGCATCCTCGAGCTGACGTTCGGGTACAACGGCCTGGGTCGGCTCGAGGGCACGAGCAACAACGGCAACGTCGGTGGCGGCGGGGGCGGATTCTCCTCAGGGCAGACCGGGCTGACCCGCCTGTTCGGCTCGGAGATGGGCTCGCAGATCAGCTGGTTGCTGCCTGCTGCGCTGGTCGCGATCGCCGCGCTGGCGTGGCTGACGTTCCGCCGTCCGCGCGCCGATGCCCTGCGCGCCAGCCTGATCGTGTGGGGCGGCTGGCTGCTCGTCACCGGGGTCGTGCTCAGCTACGCCAGCGGCATCATCCACCCGTACTACACCGTGGCGCTCGCGCCGGCGATCGCCGCGCTGGTCGGTCTCGGCGCCGCGACGTTGTGGCGCTCGCGCGACGTCGAGGCGGCTCGATGGGTGCTCGCCGTCCTCGTCGTCGCCGGATCCTGGTGGACGTTCGAGCTGCTCGGCCGCGCCGACTGGGCGCCGTGGCTGCGCTGGTTCGTGCTGCTGTCCGGCGCCGCCGCCGTGGCGGCAGTGCTGATCGCCCGCTCCGCGCTGCTCGTCTCGGCGACCGTCGCCGCCACGCTGCTCGCCGGCCCGACGGCGTATTCCCTGCAGACGGCGTCCACCGCGCACACCGGCGCGCTGCCGGTCGCGGGACCGTCGGCATCAGGCGGACTCGGCGGTGGGCCAGGTGGAGCACGCAATGGCGCCCCGCCGAATGGCGGCCCCGGCGGCCAGGGCGGGCCGCCCGCCGGCCTCGGCGGCCAGGCGGGTGCGGCGCCGGGCGGTGCAGGTGGGCTCGGCGGCGTGGCCACGATCAGCTCGGCGCTCAAGGCCGCGCTGACGTCCGGCTCCTACGCCTGGGCCGCGGCCACCACCGGCGACAACGAGGCAGCCTCGCTCGAGCTGGCGACCGGGAAAGCCGTCATGTCGCTCGGCGGCTACAACGGCACTGATCCGGCGATCACGCTCGCGGCGTTCAAGCAGCTCGTCGCGCAGGGCAAGGTGCACTACTACGTTGCGGACTCCGGCGGATTCATCGGCTCGGGCAACGCGCAGACCTCGACGGCGTACCAGATCCAGCAGTGGATCGCGTCGACGTTCACCGCACAGACGATCGGCAGCACCACCGTCTACGACCTGACATCGAGCACAAGCGGCTAGGCGTCGAGGCTTGGCGCCAGCCCGAACATCGCGAACATGTCCGGGGCGAAGAACACGACGTTGTGGCTGATGCCCGAGCCGCTGACCGTGAACACCTGCAGGCTGTGCGCGTGGTAGCGCCCATCGTCGCCCCGGGCGTACGCGGCGAGCGCCGGCTGGCCGTTCGCCGCCGTCCGGCGCATGCGCCAGTCGGCGCCCCGCAGCGCGAAGACGCGGGCGATGAAGCGGCCGTACGCGTCGCGTCCGGCGAACCAGTTGAGCATCGGCGGCATCTCGAGGATCGCGTCGTCGGTCAGCAACCGATTCAGCGCGGCGAGGTCGGCGGTCTCGAACGCCGCCACGTAACGATCGATCAGGTCGCGGTCGGCCGGATCAGCGGGCTCGTCGACCTGATCTTCGGCGACGCCGCTCTCGGCCAGCCGCGCCCGGGCCCGCTGCAGCGCACTGTTGACCGCCGCCTGCGTCGTGCCCAGCGCCTCGGCGACGTCGGCCGCCGGCCAGTCGAGGACGTCGCGGAGGATCAAGATCGCGCGTTGCCGTGGTGGCAGCAGCTGGAGCGCAGCCACCATTGCCAGCCGCAACCGGCCGCGCGCGACCAGGACGGCAGCCGGATCGTCCGCGCCGAGCATCGCGTCCGGAATCGGTTGTATCCACGGCACTTCCCGGCCCGGAATGAACGCGGCCTCGGGATCGTCGCCCGGCGGGCCGAGCCCCGACGGCAGGGGCCTGCGGCGCCGCTTCTCCAGGGCCGTCAGGCAGGCGTTCGTGGCGATGCGATGCAGCCACGTGCGCAGCGACGCGCGCTGCTCGTCGAACCGGTCGTATGCCCGCCAGGCGCGAAGCAACGTCTCCTGCACCAGATCCTCGGCGTCGTGCACCGAACCGAGCATCTGGTAGCAGTGCGCCAGCAGTTCGCGCCGGAACGGGTCGGCCCGCTGCTCGAACTCCGTGCTGATCGACATCACCACCGGCCTTCCACCTCGCCGATACATACCGGCCCGGCGTGCGGAACTCATCGCCGCGACTGACCTCCTAGTGCGGCGGCGACATCGGGTATCTCGGCGACGTACTCACTCAGCAGCTTGCGGGCCGTCGTCACCGAATCGACGAGGGGATGCAGCGCGAACGCCTTGAGCGCAGCGTCGGCGGATCCGGTCAGCGCGGCCTCGATGGTGAACCGCTCGACGGCCTTGACCTGCTGCATCAACCCCAGCTGGTACAGGTCCGGGGCGCGCGCGGGCAACGGACGTGCCCCGGCCGCGTCGACGACGGTGGGCAACTCGACCACGGCGTCCGCGTCCAGCCCGGGCAGCGCAGAACCGTTGCGGACGTTGAGGATGATCGTCGACGGCTCGTCTCGGGCGATGGCCGTCATGACCGCGAGCGCGACCTGCTCGTACCCGGCGCCCGGCAACGGGTCGGGCTCGGCGCGGCCGTGTTTGGCCTCGGCCATGTACAGCGCGCTGCGCTCGTCGCTCGCGCGCTGCCACAGGTCGAACGCCTGCCCGGGCGTCGCGGCGGCTGCGGCGTAGAAGTCGAGCTGCTGCCGGAGCAGGAACTCGCCGCGGGTCGAGTCCTGGCCGAGGATGGACGCGATCGCGTCCCGGGCGAAGTAGTAGTAGTACAGGTACTCGTTCGGGATGCACCCCAGGGAGCGCAGCCACGGAACGCCGAAGATCGCGGCCTCGTCCAGCGCGGCCACGCGGTCGTCTGCCAGCAACTCGGGCAGCAGGTCATGCCCGTCGAGGACGACGCGGCGCATCCAGCCGAGGTGGTTCAGCCCGATGTAGTCGAGCTCCAGCCGGGCTGCGTCGACGCCGAGTGCCGCGCCGAGGCGCCGGCCCAGACCGCCCGGGGTGTCGCAGATGCCGATGACGCGCTCACCGAGGACGCCCTGCATCGCCTCGGTGATCATGCCCGCGGGGTTGGTGAAGTTGATGACGTACGCGTCCGGGCACGACTCGGCCACCCGCGAAGCGATCCGCAGCGCGATCGGGATCGTGCGCAGCCCGTAGGCGATCCCCCCGGCACCGGTGGTCTCCTGGCCGAGCACGCCGTGACGCAGCGCGATGCGCTCGTCGAGAGTGCGCCCGGAAAGGCCGCCGACGCGCATCGCCGAGAAGACGAAGCGCGCGCCGTCCAGGGCGTCGGCCAGGTCGGTCGTGGCCCGCACGCTCGGCGCGTCCGGCGAACCGGCGGCCTGCTGCGCGAGCACGGACGAGATCACCGCGAGCCGTTCGCCGGACGGGTCGTACAGCACGACGTCGGTCACTCGCGGATCGCCCTTGTCGCCGAGCAGCGCCCGGTAGACCAGCGGCACCCGGAACCCGCCACCGCCGAGGATCGCCAGTTTCACGCCCGCACCACCTCGACCCTCAGAGCTGCCATTGCCGGTTCATCCTCGGCCGCGTCGGTGACGATCGCGTCGAGGTCGTTCACGTCGCAGACCCGCACCGTGCCCGACATCGAGAACTTCGCCGCGTCGGCGAGCAGGACGGTGCGCTGTGCTGCAGTGATCATGCCCCGCTTGATCGGGGTCTCAGCCATCGTGGTGTCCATGACGGCGAGGTCGCGGCGGCGGATGCCGCTCGTGCCGAGGAAGGCGATGTCGGCGTTGACCTGGCGCAGCGCGTCCTCGGCGAGCATGCCGACCATCGACCGGTAGTTGCGCCGGACGATGCCGCCCAGCACGACGAGCTCGATCTCGGGATCGGGCAGCAGTTCCTGCACGATCGCGAGGCTGCTCGTGATGACGGTCAACGGCCGGCCGTGCAGATGGCGGGCGAAGGCCAAGGTGGTCGTGCCGATGTCGATCATGATCGTCTGCTCGTCCTCGACGAGCGCAGCCGCGGCGTGTCCGATCCGGTCCTTCGCCGCCGCCCGCTCGACCTCGATGACGCCGAACGGCGGCTCGTCCTCGGCCAGGACGGCGCCGCCGTGCACCCGGGTGAGGTGACCCGCGCGGGCGAGCTGGGCCAGGTCGCGGCGCACCGACATCTGCGAGACGCCGAGCCGGCGGGCCAGATCGCTGACCTGCACCGCCTCACCGGATCGGACGGTTCGCATGATCAGGCGCTGCCGCTCGACGGCCGACCTGACCTTGACGCCTGGGATCACGGCCACTTAAAGTACACGAACATTTCGATGTGCGAGTGAGTTCGAATCAGGCCGTCGAATGGTTGGCTGAGTTCGACTTGATGGCCGACTCAGTTTGACCGGACGGCCAACGGGAAGCGTATCGGTCGTTCTCGCCAGATCGGGGTTCAGTCATGGCGTTGCGGACAAAACTCAGCCTGATTGCCGCGGCCGTCGGCGTTGCCGCGCTCGCCGTGGCCGTAGCGCCGCAGACGAGCGCGGCGCCCCCCGCAGGGCACGCGCCCGTCCACAAGATCAACGTCCTCGGCGAGTGGGCGCACCCCGACGACGACACCAGCATCGTCGGCCCGTGCGGGGTCTGGCACCAGCTCTACGGCATCAAATGCGGCATCATCCAGGTCACCCGCGGCGAGGGCGGCGGCAACGCGATCGGACCGGAGACCGGACCGGCTCTGGGCCTGCGTCGCGAGAACGAGGACCGCGCGGCGCATTTCCGCTCCGGCACGGCGGACCTCTTCTACGTCGACCGGGTCGACTTCTACTACAACCAGAGCGCGCCACTGACCCAGTTCTTCTGGGACCACGACCAGACACTCGCCCGGATCACGCGCATCATCCGCGAGACGCAGCCCGACATCTACATCGGGTTCACCCCGACGCTCGCCGCCGGACACGGCAACCACCAAGAAGCCGGACGGTTCATCTGGGAAGGCGTCCAGGCCGCGGCCGACCCGCACATGTTCCCTGACCAGCTGACCGGTCCCAACGCACTGTCCACGTGGCAGGTCAAGAAGGTCTTCTCCGGCGGGTCGACGGCCGGCACCGGCGGGACGACAACGGCGGCCGACTGCACCACGGGATTCGTCCCGGCCGCCACGAACCGCAGCACCGTCGCGGGGGCATGGACCGGCTACCCCTCGCCGTACACCTGGCCGGCCGGGAACCTGCAGGGCCAGCCTGCCGGGACGCCGAAGATCTGGGCGCAGGTCGCGTCTGAGGGCACGTCGGCCTACCCGACGCAGAGCCGCACCATGTTCCAGGGCACGGCGAGTCCCGGCTGCTCGCGGTTCGGGATGACGGAGTCGTTCGTGCCGTTCCAGCCGAACGTCGACGCGTCCGGCGCGCCGAATCCGAAGGCGGGCCTGGACAAGTCGATCTTCTACGGCGCCACCATGCCGGATCCCGGCGGCCTGCCGCAGGGCAGCCTGCTCTACCTGACGTTCTCCCGCTTCTTCAACGTGGCAGGCGATCCGTTCCAGGTGACCGTGCACGCCAGGTCCGGCGCCGGGACGCTGCCGGCCGGCTCGGTCGCGCTCAGCGTGCCGTCGGGCTGGACGGCCACCGCCGCGCAGCCGATCGGCCCGATCACGCCGTCCGGCGAATCCACGGCGACGTTCACCGTCGCGCCCGCGGCCGGGGCCACCGCCGACCAGTACAAGATCGCGGCGCGCCTCACGGACGGCACGATGAGCGGTTACACCGACAACGTGGTGCAGATCGTGCCCGCTGCCGAGGGACGCTTCCAGCGCTGGGGCAAGTTCGCCGAGTACGACCAGTGGGCCACCCAGACCGAGCCGGCCGCCCTGCGACTCGGCCGGTCAGCCGCCGTGGCGTCGATCGGCTCGGGCGAGACCGCAGCCGTCCCGGTCGACGTGCACAACTGGTCGACGACCACGCAGAGCGGCGACGTCTCGCTGACCCTGCCGGCCGGTTTCACCGCCGACGCCAACTCCAAGCCGTACAGCAACCTCGCGCCCGGTGCGTCCAGCACCGTCACGTTCCAGGTGACCGACACCGACACGGCGCTGCCGACCAGCGCGCGTTACAACGTCGGCATCGCCACGTCCTATGCGGGCGGTTCGGCGAGCGAGACGCTCACGCTCGACCTGGTGCCGGCCACGGTATTCAGCCAGGCGGCGGCAGCACCGACGCTCGACGGCGTCGACGCGGCCGGCGAGTACCCGGGCCCGGCGATCGACATCTCGACGATCTGGCAGGGCACCGCCTGCGCGCCCGCAGGCATCGACTGCGGATCGAGCGCCGCGCCGGGCGACGCTAACAGCACGTACGCGAAGGCGACCTGGTTCGGCGACGACCTGTATTTCCTCATCCACGTCCGCGACGACACGCAGAGCTACGCGCCCAGCCCAGGGCAGTGCGTCGCGCATTGGCTGACCGACTCGGTCGAGATCCAGATCGACCCGCGCGGCAACTCCTCGCTCGCCTCGACGGCGTCGAACGTCGCCTCCGTCCCCGACACGTCCACCACGTTCAAGACCGGCATCTTCCCGTTCAGCAACGACCCGTCCAACACGCTCGGCAACCCCGCCGCGAACGGGCCGTGCTGGGAGCGCGACGCTGACAACCACCAGGGCTACTCGAACGGCCCGCTCGCCTCGACGGTGCCGCAGGCACCCAACGCGCCGGGCATGCAGGTCGTCTCGACGGCGCAGTGGGTCGGCAACAACGATCCCGCCCAGCCGCACGCGTACGCGAACGGCTTCTACAACCTCGAGGTCAAGATCCCGATGGCCGACCTGCCCGCGGCGGTCGACCCTGACCACATGGGCTTCGACATCACGCCCTACGACGAGGACAACCAGTTGCACATCGACCAGAGCACCCGCCTGGGCTGGTCGGCGTGGGGCAGCGTCCAGTCCGACCCGTACAACTGGGGTCACGTCCGGCTGGCGGGGTACACGCCGCCGGCAGGCCGGCCGACGACGCCCGCCACGCCGATCATCCCCGACACCGCGGTGCAGGGCGTGGAGTCGCCGCAGACCGTCTACCAGTCAGCGACCAGCGGCGTCACGATCGCCGGCCTGCCGCCGGCGCCGGCCACCGACCAGGTCACGCTGACGCACGCGACGATCAGTCCGTCGGCGGCGCGCATCGACCTGACCGCAACCGGATCCGGCACCGCACGGATCTTCCTCTGGGCCGGCGAGCACGGCTACATCCCGGTCTACACATCGAGCTGCGCGTCCGACCCGAACGAGGCCGGCTTCACGCCGTGTGCAAGCACGGACGGCTCGCCGCCGCCGTGGGGCACCGACATGGGCGGGCACGCAGTCCGCTCGGTGGCGGTGGCCGTGTCGGCCGGCGCGAAGCACGTGACGATCCCGCTGGACGCAGCCGCGTACAGCGCCCTGAGGAACGGCACGGCGATCGTCTCGTTCCAGACGCCGGCCAACCAGGTCGAGGCTCTGGCGCGTCCGCTCGTCCGCGCCGGAGTATGAAGTCCGTCGAGCGCACGGAAGGAACAACATGAAGATGGGACGAGCCGGCACGCTGGCCGGGGCAGCCGTCGGCGTGGTCGTGCTCGCGGCCGCCTGCACTCCGGGGAAGAAGGCCAGTACGCCCACCCAGAAGCCGACCTCGGCGATCAGCACGAACGTCACGGCGGCCGGACCCGTGACGCTGACGGTCTGGGACCAGGAGGTCCGCGGCGGGCAGAACGCCGAGATCACCCAGCTGAACAAGGAGTTCCACGACAAGTACCCGAACGTCACGATCAAGCGGAACTCCAAGTCGTTCACCAACCTCAAGGACACCCTCAAGCTCGCGCTGTCCGGGGCGAACCCGCCGGACGTCGTCGAGGCGAACCAGGGCTATCCCGACATGGGCGCGTTCGTACAGGCCGGCATGCTGCAGCCGCTCGACAGCTACGCCCAGCGCTACGACTGGACGTCGCGTTATCCGGCGACGCTGCTGAATCTCAACAGCTTCACGCCGGACGGCAAGTCGTTCGGTACCGGCACGCTGTACGGCATCTCGCAGACCGGCGAGATCGTCGGCATCTACTACAACAAGCAGAAGCTCGCACAGGTCGGCCTGTCAGTTCCGGCGACCTGGGCCGACTTCGAGGCGGACCTGCCCAAGATCAAGGCCGCGGGCCAGCTGCCCATCATGTTCGGCAACAAGGACCAGTGGCCGGCGATCCACGAGTTCGGCGTGCTGCAGGATCAGCTGGCCGGCAAGCAGGCCGTCCGCGACCTGGTCTTCGGCAAGTCCGGCGCGTCGTGGGACGCCCCGCAGTCCCTGGCGGCCGCCACGAAGCTGCGCGCCTGGGCGCAGAACGGCTACCTCAGCCCCGGCACGAACGGCCTGGGCTACGACGAGGCGGCGGCCAAGTTCGGCAAGGGCAGCGGGGTCTTCCTGATCACCGGCACGTGGGAGGTCGCCGACCTGCAGAAGTCGATGGGCAACAAGGTCGGCTTCATGCTGCCGCCCCCCGCGACCGCCGGCGGCGACTCGGTGACGACCGGCGGGCAGGGCCTGGCCTGGTCGATCACCGCGAAGTCGAAGCATGCCGACGTCGCCGCGAGCTACATCGACTTCATCACGAACGCCCACGCCGCGGACGTCATGACGCAGACGGGCAACCTCCCGGCGACGACGCCGGAGTCCGCGAAGCCACCGGCAGGCACCCCGCTGGCCGACATCTTCGACGCGTGGGCGACGATCAGCAAGTCCGACGGCGAGTGCCCGTACCTCGACTACAGCACGCCCAGCTTCTACGATACGATCAGCGCGAACCTGCAGAAGCTGATCGGCGGCAAGCAGGCGCCGGCGCAGTTCCTGAGCGTCCTGCAGAAGGACTACAGCGCGTTCCTGAAGTCGAAATAGCGGATGGCTGTAACGACCCGAGTCGCGACCGACGTCGAGGCACGCAAGCTGCCCGCACGTCGGTCGCGGCGCCGGTCGAGCCGCGTCGCATACCTCTACATCCTGCCGGCTTTCGCCGTCTACGCGCTGTTCCTGCTCGTGCCGCTCGGGCGCAGCGTGTGGATCTCGCTGTTCCACTGGGACGGTCTGACGCTGGCGACCTGGGCCGGCGCGTCCAACTACGTCGACATCTTCCGGGACGCCGCGCTGCGCGGCGCGTTCGGCCACTCGCTGATCCTGATCGTGTTCTACGCGGTTCTGCCGGTGTGCCTGGCGCTGCTGCTCACCATGACCATGTCGCGAGCGCGGATCCGCGGCCGGACGTTCTTTCGCACCGTCGTGTTCCTCCCCCAGGTCGTCGCGATGGTGGTCGTCGCCACCGCGTGGAGCGCGATCTACTCGCC
>WNGI01001560.1_pt1 | contig 19217 bp, 20 predicted proteins | sample 5400621 | NCBI WGS metagenome assembly WNGI01 (sample SAMN13153374, study PRJNA577476) | soil metagenome | isolation source: 20 cm soil or saprolite under Garry oak tree replicate 1 | place: USA:California | collected 2016-06-15
CTTTCAACATTCGTGGCGTGAGCGTCCCCCGGTTCATGTGATCCCACAGATTGTCGCCGGGCAATTTGTCCAGCGTTACGGTGCGACTGTCCCTGACCTTCGTGCGAAAACGGTCGCCGTTGAGCATTTGAAAACATCGGGCTTCCCACCGCCGCCACTCCCGCAAGTCGCTCAGGTAGCGAATTGGAATGTCGGCTGCGCGAAAGTAAAAGTTGATCAAATCGGCAGCACGCTCGCCGTAAACATTCCGACGTTTAATCACGACCCGCCGATGGCGCCGCGCCTTTTCCGTAATCGAATTAATTTTGAGCGATTCGACAAACGAAGTCGCGGCGTGCGACAGACCCACGGGAACGACAAGATCCATCAGCGGTTTTCCATTTCTGAAATCGAACACGCCCCTGGCTTCCCCTTGCTCCGTCCTTTGAAATTCGAACGCCGACCGTCGTTCAATCGCCTCAGTCCGACAACGAAATCGTTTCGCCCGGTTTCATCACGCGCAGTTGGGCTTTGACCTCGCGCTTTTTCAGCTCGCGCTCGAATTCCTCGGGCGTGCCGGTCAAGACCGGAAAGGTGGCATAGTGGATCGGCACGACGCTGCGCGGATTCACCGCTTTAACCGCGTCGGCCGCACGGATTGGTCCCATTGTGAAATGATCGCCGATGCATACCAGCATGATATCGATCTGGTTATAATCGGAGACGCGTGCGATGTCGGAGAAGAATGCTGTGTCGCCGGTGTGATAAATGGTTGGGCCGTTGCGAATGGTGACGACGAGTCCGCTTGGGTTTCCTGCGTAAATTGGCGACGACATCTCGTCCTTCACTACGCCAGATCCATGCCATGCCGGCACAAAACAAACTGTCGCATCACCGTCGAGTAGACTGAGTTGCCCACCGAAAGCCCCGGTCGTGTCGTTGTCGGCCTGTTCCGCTGGATAGCCGAGAGCGAGTTTCATCGCCTCGGCGAGATCGTAGGTGGAAACGAGCTTCGCGCCGGTGCGCTTTCCGATTTCGACCGCGTTGCCAACGTGATCGCCGTGGCCGTGCGTCAACAAAATCAAATCCACGCGTTTGAGGGCGGCCAGTTCCTCTTCGCCCTTACCGAAGCTCGGATTCGTCAGCCAGGGATCGATCAGTAGAACGTTGCCCGTAGGCGTGACGAGTTTGAACGCTGAATGTCCGTACCAGGTGAGTTGAGTATTCGCCATGCTGAGGACGAAACCGAAAAGGCGTGGCCCAGCAAGGGGAATGACGGAGGGGTAAGACGAATGACGAATGACGAAGCACGAAGGAATGACGGAATTCTAAATGACGAATGGCTTACCTCAGTAACCAGGAGACCTTGCGGAACCTGCTCACTCACACCTCACCATAACTCGACTCTCCTCGAAACTTGACGGCTTAAAGCCGTCAAGTTCGCGCTGCGGTCTGGCGATTCGATTTATGAGATCCGATTGAATGGTTATCTTGTCGGCATCTTTCCATTCGTCATTAATTCGTCATTCGAGCTTCGTCATTTAATGTGATCCTATGGATCATGAGGAAGCGCACCGCCATCTTTCCGCCAGCAACACACGGCTGGCGGCGCTGATTGCACGCTCGCAACGCTACAACATCGAGCCGAACCTGAGTGTGCGCCCGTTCGACGCGCTGGCCGAGTCGATTGCCTACCAGCAACTGAGCGGGAAAGCGGCTGCGACAATTTGGAAACGGGTGCGCGCCATTTTCCCGAAACGAAAATTCCTCGACCCAAAACTTGTGCTGGAAACGCCGGATGAAAAATTTCGCGCCGCTGGTTTGTCGCGGAGCAAAGTTGCAGCTTTAAAAGATCTCGCCGCCAAAACAATCGAAGGAACTGTTCCAACGGGCCGTGCCATCGCCAAAATGACCGACGATGAAATCATCGAACGTTTGATTCTGGTGCGCGGAATCGGGCGCTGGACGGCAGAAATGCTTTTGCTTTTCGACTTGGGAAGGCCCGATGTCTGGCCAATCCACGATTACGGAGTGCGCAAAGGGTTTGCGAAAATCTTCGGCAAACGAAAACTGCCGACGCCGAAACAGATGGACAAGCATGGGCGAAAGTTTGCGCCGTATCGCTCCGCGCTCGCCTGGTATTGTTGGCGGGCGCTGGATGACGCGGAGAGAAAAAGTTAAAAGATAAAAATGTTACGAGGTTAAAACGGGCGCCCTGTGTAACGTTGTAACCCCTCAACGCCCAGCGGAGCCGCACTTCGGCGCTTGATACAAACGCCGCTACAACGTAAAACCCGACGCTATGGCTACTTTTCATATCAACCGTAGCGGCACGAGTCTCGGAACATTTTCGGAAGATGAGGTGCGCGAAGGATTACGCAGCGGAAAATTCGTTGGCACGGATCTTGGCTGGCGCGAAGGGATGGCAACCTGGGAACCGCTTGCGCAAATTTCCGAATTCGCGCAAGAAACCGGACTCGGTGGCGCGCCCAGCCCACCACCGCAATTCATCGGCGCCAGCGCGATTACCGCGACGGGGACAATCGCGTCGCGCTCCGGCCTTCCCTGGGATGATCGGCAGCAACGCGGAATCTTGTCCGCGTTTTTCGATACCTTGATCATGGTTTTGACGAAACCGGCCGAAGCATTCACTGCAATGAAGCGCGAAGGCGGCTTCGGGGAGCCGCTTCTGTATGCCATCATCGGCGGCAGCGTAGGCGGGGTGATCTATTTTGTTTACAACTTTTTACTGAGCTCGGCCCACATGTTTGGCAGCCACGAAAACCCGATGATGCAGATGATGGGCGGGGGGATCCGGCCGTTATTCTTTATTATTCTCGTTCCGTTGTTCGTCGCCATCGCCACGTTCGTCGGATCCGGGATTTTTCATCTCTGCCTAATGATTGTTGGAGGCGCAAAGCAACCCTTTGAAACAACCTTTCGCGTAGTCTGCTTCGCGGGTGGCTCGGCCAATCCACTCCTCGTCATTCCTATCTGTGGCGGACTTATTGGCGGTATCTGGAAGATCGTTCTTTATTGTATCGGTTTCGCCCGCGCCCACGAGACCGACACGGGTCGCGCGGTCCTGGCGGTGGCCCTTCCGCTTATCGTGTGTTGCGGCGGCATCTTTGCTCTCATGATGATGTTAGGACTCGGTGCATTTGGATTTCCGCACCATTAACTAACGAGATCGATGCAGATCGTGCGCCGGCCACTTGCTCCGGGGGAGACCAATCATGAATTGCTTTGGCTAAGTGTTTCCTCGGGCGGACTCGCCTTGGCAGCAGCGGGGTTCGCTCTGAAATTACCGTGGCCGATCTGTTTGTTTCATGCGCTTACGGGTCATCCCTGTCTGACCTGCGGTGCGACGCGATCGGCCGTGGCATTTTTTCACGCGCACTTTTTCGCGGCCTTCCAATGGAATCCTCTCGCATTCGTCTTCTACTGTGCGTTGTCGATCTTCAATCTTTATGCACTGGCCGTTATCGTCATGCACTGGCCGCGCCTGCGCATTTTGCGACTGACCGCGGGCGAGAAGAAATTTATTCGCGGCTCCATCATCACGCTATTCGCGTTGAATTGGGTCTATCTTTTGATGACGAATCCGCCTTTGTAGCTGGCCTGTTACCGTCGCGATTCCGAGCGCTAGTATCGCCCCGAGCGCAGTCAAGGGATCCCGTTGAAGGTACCTTTAAGGTTCCGCGGCGGGATCCCTCGACTTACGCTCGGGATGACGGGTAGTTCTTCCCACATCGTCCTCCGGCGCGCCGCGATGTTTCGCGATGAAATCGCTGGGATTCAGCCAGCCGTCTGTCTTTTCGCGGTAACCGGGGCCAATAAATGGCGTAACGAATTCGCGCATTTCAAAATGGAGATGCGCGAAATATTGACCGTTAGCTGTGCCAACGGTTGCGATTTGCTGGCCGCGCCGCACATCGTTCCCAGCATCCACCAGTATCTCGCCACAATGGCCATAATACGATTGGACATAGCGGCGGGCGCCATTCTCCTCAATTGCATGCAAGACAATGACGACGTTGCCCCAGCCTGGTCCACCATCGCGCGCCAGCAAAACGCGGCCATCAGCGACGGCGTAAATCGGATCGCCCAGGTCGGAATTTTCTCCGCCGATGCCGTTGAGATCGTCACCAAGATGATGATTTTCGGTGAAACGTTGCGCGTTATAGGCGAGCGCACCGTGCTCGCTGCCGAGTGGGAAATCGAAACGGGTCGCAACTGGAAGTGACGCGAGTTCGAACGGCGAAGGAATTTGAAATGCGGGATCGAGATGGGTCGGTCGGGTCAATTCGGGTCCGAGCCGCCAGGCTAGCATTCCGAGCAATCCGGCAGCGAAAAGTCCGAGGTAGAACGCGGCGCGCTTCATCTTTCGAGCACGAGCACGATTACGAGCAAGAGCACGAGAGTAATCGGAAATTGGCAATCGGCATTCGCAAATCTATTCTCGCTCCATGCGGATTCTCGTCACTGGGGGCGCCGGGTTCATCGGGTCGCATCTTGTCGAAAAGTTACTCGCACTCGGCTACGGCGTCGCGATTCTTGATGACTTCAACGATTTTTATGATCCGCAAATCAAGCGCGCAAACATAGCTGCGGTCAAAGATCATGCGCCGATGTTTCAAATCGATTTGCGGGAAAACAATGCCGTGCGCGATCTTTTTCACCGCGAAAAGTTCGATGCCATCGCGCATCTGGCGGCACGGGCCGGTGTTCGCCCATCCATCGCTCTGCCGCAACTTTATTACGATGCCAATGTAACCGGTACCCTGCATTTGCTCGACGCGGCGCGGACCGCCGGGATCGAGCGCTTCATTTTTGCGTCCAGCTCGTCCGTCTATGGAATCTGCAAAACGGTCCCGTTTTCAGAAGATTTTCATCTCACCCAAACCATCAGTCCCTATGCGGCGACAAAAATCGCGGGCGAGTTCCTTTGCTCCACGTTTTCGCACCTCTATCGAATGCGCATAATCGCGTTGCGTTTTTTTACCGTTTACGGTCCGCGACAACGGCCCGATCTGGCAATTCATCAATTCACCCGCAAAATCCTGGCGGACGAACCGATCGACCAATTCGGCGATGGCACGACGCGGCGCGATTACACCTATATCGACGACATTATTCAGGGGGTGATTGCAGCGCTTAAATACGACGGCGCGATGTGGGACATTTTTAATCTCGGCGAAAACGAGACGGTGCAATTGAAAGATTTGATCGAGGCGATCGAAGCGGCCGTCGGCAGAAAAGCGAAGGTCAATCGATTGCCCGAACAACCGGGTGACGTGCCGCTAACCTGCGCCGATATTTCCAAAGCCCGTCGCCTCCTCGGTTATAATCCGACGACAAAGCTGCCTGATGGTTTGCCGAAGTTCGTTGAATGGTTTCGCGCCCAGCAACAATGATTTTGCCATTTGAGCAGCGCGCTTGTTTTGCCGCTGGTCAGGCCAAAACCGGCACGACCCTGCTCATCGCACTGCTTGATGGCCATCCGCAGCTGCTCGTTTTGCCGGAAGAGACCGCCTATTTTCCGACTGCTCTTAATAAGTACGGCAAATATGGACGCCGGGCACAGTTTGACTATCTGACCAAGGAGGCGCTTTCGCGCGTCCTTTTCGGTGGACCACCGGAGTGGGAGAAAATGGATTACGGCCATTTTCCGGTCACGGACTTTCGCGAACGATTTGAAACGGCGGCGTTCGATCCAAAAAACGCCGCCAAAGATTTACTCGTCCTGATGATGCAAACGTATGCGGAGATGCTTGGTATCCCGCTCGATTCGATTGTGCGCTGGGTGGAGAAAACGCCGGCGAATCGCCGTTTTATTCCACAGATTCTCGAGCGGTTTCCGCAGGCTAAACTCCTGATCACGATGCGCGATCCGCGTGCGATTCTGGCGGCGCAAATTGCTTTGGAAAAAACGCGAAAAACCCGTGAGCTCTCGGTTTACTATTGCGTTTCACACTGGTTGCAAGCTGCGCAGTTGGCGCTACGCGCGGAACGAAACGAAATTTCCGGAATCGTCACCCGTTACGAGGATTTGGTCGCAGATCCAACTTCGCCGATGCAACGCGTCTGCAACTTTCTCGAAATCAGCTTTGATCGCGGTGTAATATTGACCCCGACAAAAGCGGGGAAATTTTGGCCGGGAAATTCCGCAAGCGAGCGCGAATTCACCGAGGTGAGCGGGGAACGGGCGACCAGTTGGCAAAACGAATTGTCGGTGGACGAAATTGGGTGGGTGGAATGGCATTGTCGCGAGTTGATGCCCCACTTTGGTTACACGCCGCGGATGTCGCACCGAAGCTTCTTGCACCATTGGGCACGCCCGATCCGGGAGGAACGACCAAAGCAGTATTTCAAGTCGCGTTATTACTCAGTGCGCGACAAATTGTTTGGACCGCGTAATAAGTAAGCGGCGCTTGCAATCGCCGTCAGCCCGTCGATAATGGGATCGTTAACGGTGCCGGCAGGCTTTGATCTTCCGCATCCGACGACTCAGATTTTGGAATTTATGATGCGAACGCTCGCATGTCCCCTGTTTCGTTGGCTGCCTGTAGCGCGATGTCAATTAGGGCCGCGCCGGCAATATGAGGCGGAGTTTCCGGCGGCGATTGCTCGTCCACTTGAATGGACCTCGCGAAGTTCGCGCGCTGCTGGCCGTGCATCCCCCGATGCGCTCCGCCTGATCAATCATCAGAAATTCACTAAGGATAAACATGAAATCTTATACATCCGGGAGAAGTTCGCGCCGCGCGCGCGGACGTTCCCGCCGCCGGAGCGGGGATGGCCAGGGGCGTCGATATTCAGATGCCAAAGCGGTGCCACAGAAGAAAGGGTTCTGGTCAAGAATCGCGGATTTTTTCGCAGCGCCCGACAAGGGCGCAGCCAAAACAGCACAACGCAACGGATCACAATCGCGACAGGAGACGCGTACCCCACGTAAACCGGAACCGGTCGAAGTCACTTCGCCTCGGCTTTACGTCGGAAATTTGTCATTCGATGCGACGGAGAGCGACCTGTTTGATCTCTTCAACGGCGTTGGCCACGTGCAAAACGCCGAAGTGGTGAGCTACAAGCATAATCAGCGCTCGAAGGGTTTTGCTTTCGTCCAAATGCAAACCGTGGACGAAGCGAGGCGAGCGGTGACCGAGTTGCATGACAAGGAATTCCTTGGCCGCAAGCTGGTCGTGAGCGGCGCGAAATCGAGCGAACATTCGCGGGACTGATTGTCGATTCGGATTTGAAAGCGGGAGTCGCGGGAACGCAGCTCCCGCTTTTCTTTGGCGGCTCGGATCGCAGGTTATCGATTCTCGGTTGCACCGCAGATGGAAAGCGGCAGAGAGCTGCCGCGCTTTAGCAACCGGAGCAGGCCTGCTCCTTAAAAGCTTTCGGAGTTGGCCTACAATTGTATATGGTTCGGAAAATTGCAGGGCACTGTGCCAGCCGCCGCCCTAATGCGAATGTCGTCTCAGAGACGCCCTGCAAATATCGAGTGAAAAGCGTTTTCTTCGTCGTTGGGCCCACCGCCGTCGGAAAAACGGCGGTGGCGATTGAGCTCGCGGAACGATTCGGGGCCGAGATTGTCAATGCCGACGCGTTTCAAATTTATCGCGACTTGGATGTTTTGACCGCCAAACCTGACGGGGAAGCGAAACGACGGGTGCGTCATCATCTGCTCGGCCAAATCTCGTTAGCCGAGACAATGTCGGCAGCAAAATTTGGCGAGCTGGCGCGCGACGCCTTAGCCGATGTTCATTCACGTAAGAAGAACGCGATCGTTGTTGGCGGGAGCGGGCTTTATCTGAAGTCGATCACGCATGGGTTCGATCGAATTCCACGGCCGGATCCGAAGCTGCGCGAGGAATTGAGCGCGCTTTCGACAAGTGAGTTGGCTCTGCGACTAAAAAAATTGCATCCGGAACTCGCCGCCCGCACCGATTTGAGAAATCCGCGTCGCGTCATTCGCGCGATCGAGATCGCATCTGCCAGGACCGTCATCCCGAGCGAAGTCGATCGATCCCGTTGCAAGAGCTTTAAGGTAACTTCCCCGGGATCCCTCGGCTCCACCCGGGATGACAAGAGTGTCGTAGCAGCTGCTTGCGGCGTGCTCCTTCTGCGCGACCGCGACGATCTCTATCAGCGAATTAATGAGAGAGTGAACGCGATGTTTCGCGATGATGTGGAAGAAGAAGTTCGCGCACTGGCAGAAGTCGGACCCACCGCAGCCAACGCTCTGGGGTTTAAAGAAATTTGTGCTTTGATTGCGGGTCAGATTTCGCGCGAAGAATGTATCGCGAAGATCCAGCAAGCGACGCGCCGCTATGCCAAGCGGCAGTTGACCTGGTTTCGCCATCAAACTAGTTTTCCACAGCTGAATTTGACACCGTTTTCACATCGGGAAGCCGTCCGCGCGATCACGCAAATGTTTCGTCGCGCCCAGGAATGATCGAGACCAAACCGAAGAAGCAAGCGGAGCGCGCGTTGCTGATTGGCCTCGAGCAGGATGGCGTATCCAAATGGGATCTGCGCGACTCCATGGAAGAATTGCGCGAGCTGGCCAGCTCGGCCGGCGCGGAAGTGGTCGACACCGTGACGCAGAAACTGCCGAAGCCGACCGCCCCATTCTACATCGGCAAAGGAAAAGCGGAGGCGATTCGGGACTCCGTGCAGAATCAACAGGTGACCTCGGTGATTTTTAACGACGAGCTTTCTCCCGCACAGGGGCGTAATCTGGAGAATTTATTGTCCCGGAAGGTAATCGATCGCACCCAGCTCATTCTCGATATTTTCGCGCAACGGGCGCGGAGTCGCGAAGGCCGGCTGCAGATCGAGCTGGCGCAATTGCAGTATCTTTTGCCGCGACTAACGAGAATGTGGCACCACCTTTCGCGACAGACCGGAGGGATTGGGACGCGAGGACCGGGTGAAACACAGTTGGAAGTGGATCGCCGCCGGGTCCAGGAACGAATCGCGCGACTCGAACGCGAACTGGAAGGCGTGCGCAAAGTCCGCAGCGTGCAACGACAGGGCCGCAAGCGGCATCAATGGCCGGTTGCGGCTGTGGTCGGTTACACTAATGCCGGAAAATCCACGTTGTTGAACTTGATGACCGGCGCCGATGTCCTCGCAGTTGATAAACTTTTCGCCACTCTCGATCCGACTACGCGCAGTTTCACTCTGCCCAACAAACAGCGTGTTCTACTTACCGACACGGTGGGATTTTTGCGGAATCTGCCGCATACCCTCATCGAATCCTTCAAAGCGACGCTCGAGGAAGTAAGCGAAGCCGATCTGCTCATTCACGTGGTTGATCTGAGTCATCCGCGGGTGGACGAGCAAATGGCAGCGGTCGATAGCGTGATCAAAGAGCTCGATGCCTTCGGCAAACAAACGCTAATTGTATTCAATAAGATCGATCTTCTGGAAAATCCGGACCTGGCCTCGATCTATTGCCGGCGATTTCCCGGAAGCGTTGCGATTTCGGCGAAGACCGGACAAAGTATTGAGCGGTTTGTCGATGCCTTGCAATCGGCTCTCAGTGCCTGGCGCCTACGATCCCATTTCCGGGTGCCGTTGAGTGAATCGAACTTGATCGCGGAACTTCATCGCGTCGGACACGTCCTCGAGCTGCGATATGATGGTGAACATGCAGTGATTACCGCGCACGTGCCGCCGCATCTCGAACAAAAGCTAACGAGCTTCATCGTGAGATAACGCGGAGGTTGACGATGTGCGGCGTCGTAACTGAGGGAGGCTTTTTGTGAATCGTTGGCTCCAGAAATGGATCTCGCGTTTCGGGCTCGAATCGCGGCCGCGCTTGCGCCGATTTCTCATCGGCGCCATAGGCTTCAGCGTGATATTGATTGGACTGGTGATGATCGTTTTGCCTGGCCCGGCGATTATCATTGTTCCACTTGGCTTCGCCATCCTGGCCAGCGAATTCGCCTGGGCGCGCCGGGTTTGGCGCCGCGGCACAATTCTGGTCTCACGCATCCGCGGTAAACCCGTGCCACGGGAACCGGTCCAAGCGCCATGACATGACGCTTGATTGTTTGACCCCACGGGCGGAACACAGACTTTTCAGTCTGTGCGCCCAGCGGAGTTTTACTCCGCTGACGTGACGTTGCCAGCGCTGAGGCAGCGGGTGGAAAACCCGCTGCGCGCACAGGCAGGAATGCATATGTTCCGATTGGCCGCGACCGGCAGCAAAGGTTTTTCAGATGGGATCTTCGAATAGTAAACCGATGACGGCCCGCGAACGCGCGCTCGCTTTGGCCGAGCGCTTCCGGAAAGTTTATCCCGACGCGCATTGCGAGCTCGATTTCAAAAATCCGTTGCAGCTTTTGATCGCAACCATTTTAAGCGCGCAATGTACTGATAAGCGGGTGAACATGGTTACCCCTGCGCTATTCAAGAAATATCCTGACGCGGGGGCATTCGCCAAGGCAAGGCCGGCAACATTCGAAAGTGAAATTCGCTCGACCGGTTTTTTTCGAAGCAAAACCAAAAGCATCTTGGGCGCATGCCAGGCCATCGACTCAAAGCATGCGGGGAAAGTTCCCGATTCGATGGAGGAATTGTGTGCCCTTCCCGGCGTCGGGCGAAAAACGGCGAACGTCGTGCTCGGCAATGCTTTTTCGAAAAACGAAGGGATCGTGGTCGATACGCACGTTATTCGTCTGTCGCAGCGCCTCAGACTAACGAAAAATAGAGAGGCCGAGAAAATCGAGCGCGACTTAATGAAAATTGTGCCGCAGCGTGATTGGACACTATGGAGTCACTGGCTCATCTGGCATGGACGTCGCCGCTGTTTCGCGCGCAAACCCGATTGTGCAAACTGCGAAGTGTTCGCGCTTTGCCCGAGCGGGAAAATTTTCCTGCGCACCGGCGAAGCAAAGAAAACTTGAGTTGTTGTGTTGCTGGCGAATTGGAGTCGCTCCTCTCAGGTAGGGCTTCTCGCGTCGTTTTCAGATCGGCCACGACATTGTAGGGCAACCGCTCCCGGTTGCCTGATTAAGAACGGCAGGCGGGAGCGCCTGCCCTACAGAATTCCTGACGCTCCGCTTCTGCTGCAGCCGTGGTCGCCGACCGCGGCTCTTCGACTTAAGTCTCTTCGTCTGGGTCCATTTCGGGCTCGCGCTCTGCCGCCTTATTGCGCACGCGGGTGAATTGCTCCTCGAGTTTCTTTAGCTCGTCATCCGATAATTTTTCTAGATCAACCAGCCGATTGCGTGCCCCTTGAATGGCGCGAATCAATTCATCGAGCTTTAAGTGCATCGCTTTGGCGTCGCGGTTCTGCGTATTTTGAATGAGGAAAACCATGAGAAAAGTGACGATAGTGGTGCCAGTATTAATAATCAGTTGCCAGGTATCGGAAAAGTGAAAGGCCGGTCCGGTTAAACCCCATACGGCAATGATAAAAATCGCGCCGATAAAGGCCCAGGCCGATCCGAGCACTTCGGCAGACTTGTGCGCAAAGTGACGGAAGCCATCCCGCACCCGACAAATAAAATCCCGCTCCTGCGGTTTTTCGCTGTTATTTAGCGGCATGGCTCGTCTTTTCATCGCAGCGGCAACCACGTTTGCGCGTCTTCCCAGTCGCTGAGAGTGCGTGGGACGTTGATTTTCACCGCTTCTAGGGAATAATTAGCGCGCTCTTCCACATGCAACACGTTTCCGCTTTTTCGCGGCCACAAACCGTTCCGGCAGTCCCGGCCGGGCGGTCGCGCCCGAACCTTTGGATCCTGAACAGTTGGCGCGACCTGATTCTTTACGTCGGCACGCCGCTGCTCATTCTGCCGGTGTTCGCGCTTGCGCAATCGCGCTGGAGCCCACAGGACATTTACCTTTTCGTCGCCGCTTTCGGCGCGATGGGTCATCACCTCCCGGGAATGATCCGAGCATACGGCGACCGCGCCTTATTCGAGCGCTTCCGCTGGCGCTTCATCTTTGCCCCGCTCTTTCTCCTCGTGACCTGCGTCGCGTTTTACTGGTGGGACCTTAAGGGAATTATCCTCGTTGTTTTTTTCTGGGGCGTCTGGCATGGCATGATGCAGACCTACGGTTTTTGTCGCATTTACGATGCGAAAACCGGCTCGTTCGCGGCCCTTAATCGCCGGCTCGACTTCTGGCTCTGCGCAATCTGGTTTTCTACGGCGGTCGTGTTGTCGCCAATGCGAATGACGGACACACTGGACGCGTTCTATTCCAGTGGCGGTCCGTTCATTCAGCCGTGGATTTTGCAAGCGGTGCAACGTGGCTTCGTTTTTCTCGCGCTCGCCGTCTCGATCTTGTTCGTCGCGAATTTTGTCTGGATGTCGGCGCAGGCGAAGCGACCTAATCCGGTCAAGCTCGTGCTGTTGATCACCAGCATCAGCTTCTGGTGGTACTGCAACAATCTCGTTTCAAACCTTCTCGTCGGGATCGCGTTGTTCGAAGTCTTTCACGACGTGCAGTACCTTTCTTTGGTCTGGATTTATAATCGCAACCGCGTCGAAAAGGATCAGAACATCGGCGGATTCATGCGCTTCATTTTCCGTCGCAGCGGCTCGCTGGTTGGACTTTATCTCGGCCTCATTTTTGCCTACGGCTCGCTCGCTTATTTCAATTCCCAATTACAAATTGAAACGATCAAGCGCGTGCTGACGGGGGTTGTTTCCGCTTCCACGCTCCTTCATTTTTATTATGACGGTTTCATCTGGAAAGTGCGGGAGAGTTCGACCCGGCAAGCACTGGGGCTGAGCGGCGGCACGGCCGAAGTTTCCCCGCACGGAATTTTTCACGGCTGGGTCTTGCACGGCGCGAAATGGGTGGCGGCGTTCGTCGTCCCCCTAGGGGCGTTATGGATCTGGCAAGTCCATAATCCGGTGCCGGTGTTGCAACGCACCGCCTGGATAGTGCAAGATTTACCGGGAGGCGCGCGCCAGCATTACGAGTACGCGAAGAGCCTTTACCAGGACGGCCAGCTCGACGCCGCAGCCCGCGAATTTGATGCCACTCTAAAGTTCGATCCAAAACATGCGGGCGCGCATTATGCCCTGGCTATGCTGCGGCAAGATCAATCGAAATTCGACGCTGCTGCTGAACAATACGAAGCGGCGCTGCCACTGGATCCAAGAAACGCCGACTTGCGTTACGACTACTCTTACACTTTGGAACGTTTGGGTCGTGCTGAGGAAGCGGCCAAGCAAGTTGCGGCCGCGCTCGAGATTAATCCAAATTCTCCGCGGTCACTTTATCGGCGCAGCTTTTATTTGCAGGCGCAAGGAAAATCAGACGACGCAATCTCGGATTTGCGTAAGGCGGTTGAGGAGCAGCCCACTTTTGTCGAAGCGCACTTCGCCCTTGCTAAAGCTCTCCTTGCCCGCGGTGATTTGGATGCAGCACGTTCCGAATTTGAGAGCGTGATTAAGCAAGCGCCAGGTCGTGCCGACGCAGTAAATGGGCTGGGACTAACCTTTCTGCGGCAGGGTCAGACTTCGCAGGCGATCGTCCAGTTCGACCAGGCGCTCGAACTCAAGCCGGACTTCGCCGAGGCAGCAGAAAATTTGCGCATCGCGCGCGCGAGCGAATCGCGTTTTCAATCGCGGCTCAAGCCGTGAACACCCCGGCCGATGCGGCCGTTCATCTTGATCTCGACGCCGCCTGGCACGAGATCCCGCACGGCTTGCCCACCATCGACGCGACGAAGTGGGGACCGCACCTTCGTTTCTCTACTTCGCCACGGACGATCGAGCAATTTTATCGCGAGATCGGACCGCAACTTGGCAAATTTGTCCTCTACGGCTCGGGTGACTTTCATCATTTGACCGGATTGTGGCTTCGATCGATGCGCGAGCCGGTCACGCTCGTTTCCTTCGATAATCATCCCGATTGGGATGTCCGCCCGCCGCGCTGGTGTTGCGGCGGCTGGATCAATCGCGCGTTGGAGTTGCCGCATGTCCGGCAAGTCGCGATTTGGGGTTGCGGGAATTTCGAGTGCTGGTGGCCGCATCAACTTTTCGGGAATCGCAAAGCGGAACGCGCCGGCACGCTTGTGGTCCATCCATGGGCGGATGATCGGCCGCCGCGCGCGCAGAAACGACGCGGCGCGATTTTGCGCGAAAATTGGCGTGAACAATTCGAAAAGTTCGCCGCCAGCCTGACCGGCTCAAATATTTTCGTGACCATCGACCTGGATTGCTTGGCGCCGGATTTTGCCTGGACGAACTGGGAAAACGGAAGGTTTGATTTCGAGGACGTTCACTGGGGCTTGGCGATTCTACGCCACCACGCACACGTGTTGGGCGGAGATATGTGCGGCGCTTACTCCGTGCCGTCCTATGCGCGACAGAAACAGCGATTCGCTTCGGAAATCGATCATCCCAAATTTAATTTTCCGTCGGCCGATACGATTCGTGCGATCAATCGCCGGGCTTTCGAGGCGCTCTGGCCCGCATTAACTCAATGAGACGAGAACGACGCCAACGCTAATCAACGCGGCGCCGACGAAAAGACGCGGCGTTAATTTTTCGCGCAAAATCGCCGCCGCCAGAAGGCTGATGATGACGACACTCAATCCCTGAAAGGGATAGAGATAACTAAGCTCGAAATGTTGAAGCAATCCCAGGGTGATAAAAAATGAAGCGGTCATGGTCAAGAGACCGATGGCGAAATTTTTTTTGAACCGCGCGCTGCGAAGGTCGTCTTCCATCGCGTGTTTGAGAAAGAGTTGGGCAAAGACAAAAAGAACCAGCGCGACGAAAATGAGGAGCGCGGAAAATGGCGTCACAATTTTTCCTCCATTCGTGCGACTGGCCTGGCCACGATGAGAACACCGACCAGGACGAGCGCGATTCCGCACCAGCGCTGGACCGAAATATGTTCGTTGAGAAAAAACCAGGAGGCCAACGGCACGAGCACGTGAACGAAGTTGGAGAGGGGGAAGGCAATCGTGAGCGGAATGAAGCGCAGGACATAGAGCCAGCTGATGAAACTCGCGATGACGAAGAGGATTCCGTACCAGACATCGGGCGTGGCCATACCGGAAACGCCGGTCCAGTTCACTTCGACCGGCAAGCGCGGTGCTTCCACCGCGCCGCGTTTAAGAAACACTTCCGAAGTGGTGACAAAGAGCACGCTCAGGACGAGCTGGAACCATGGGTTGAGCAAAAGTTCCTTCGCTTTTTGAATCATCGGAGAAGGTGACGCTGGCGCCGCAACACCGGATCAGTGCGCGCGGGTTCAAAGAGCAGGGCCAATCCTTTGATCAATGGATTGACCCAGCGCGAAGTATGTTTCACGTAAACATCCACCGGTTGCAGCTGGAGGCGCAGACGCAGCTTCGGGTCATAACTGAATGGTGCGCTGGCGTAGCGTCGTAGTCCGTTGGCCAGCGCCCAGTTGAGCAGATCGCGAAAGGTGACGTAATAAAGATTCAGCTCGTACGCGACCGTGTAATCCAGACCGATATCGTTATCGTAGAGTGTCCCATTCCAGATCGTGCAAAAACTAAATGCGACTGCGCGACAACCTTGTCGCCAAATGAAATAGCGGAATTTTCCCGGCGCACATCGCCCTGCTTCGAGAAAATATTCGCGGGTGAAAACCTCGAACCGAATCGCGCTGGTCTCAGCGACGGCGAGATAAAGCGGATAAATTTCATCAATGATCTGCTCCGCGTCCGTCCAAACCTCGAGCGCAAGCGGAGGCGATGCGTCCGCGGCCGCGCGAAATTTCCGGCGCAAATTTTTTCGAGTCGCCCTGCTCAATTGCATGGCCATGTATTCATCGAACGACGCGAAATTGAGCTCGAGAGTTACCGGCGGAAAACCAGCGACACGAGCGTAACCCGAGCGGTTGAGACAAGAAAAGGCGCGACGCATTTTCGTTGGAAAATCCTTAAACGCCACGAGGGAGATGCGCTGGCCCCGGGCATATTTTTCCAGCGCCTCGGCGACCAACGGAATTGCGACTTCTACAGACTCGATCGCGCCTGTCTTCCCTTCACCCACGAGGCAACCGGCGAGGGCGATGCGGCTCTGCCAAAAACGCGGCCAGAGTGTGCGCAATTTGGCGACGACTCGCAGTAGGGCTTCGCTGGCCGAGACGGCCAGGTCCTGGGTGGTAAGGACAAGCGGTTGCAGGGCGACTGGTCGATTGGCCTGATCGAACACCGCGAGGTAACGATATTCGAAGGCCGAACCCATCGTCTGTTCGATCAGCTCGTAATATTGAAAATCTTTTGGCGTGTCCGAAAAACCACGCGCCCAAAATTCCATTGGGACATCGCGAGCATGCTCGAAGACAAGCGCGTGACCGCCCGAAAGCCGTATTTCCGCGACGCGCTCTTTGGCGGGCGCGCACGCAATCTGCAGCGTCATTCGTAAAGTTCGGCCGCGTTGGAGAACTTCGGCAGCACCGGATCGTGTCGCGTTGGCTCCAGCAATCTGACTACTCGTCCAAAAATCGGATTCAAAAGGGGTTGGGTATGTTTCACGTAAAGATCGAGTGGCGCGAGATCGCAACCAAGATGCAGCTTCGGGTCGTAATTGAGTGGGCTACTACAGTAGAAGGTCAGACGGTTCTCGATGGCCCAGCGCAGAATATCTCGCAGCGTGTAAAAATAAAGGTGGAGATCGAGCGCGACCGAATAATCCAGGCCGAGATATTCGTCGTAGATCGTGCCGTCGTGCACCATGCAAATGCTGAAGGCGATGATGCGATGATCGAGTCGCCAGATGAAAAAGCGGACGCGTTCCGGCATGAGCTGGCCCAGCTTGGAAAGATATTGCTTGGTCAGCTTTTCGAATTTCATTGGCGAACGCTCATGCACCGCCAGGTAAAGGGGATAGACTTCCTCAAGATGCGGGGTGATGTCGCTAACGATTTCGAGCTCGATTTTAGCTGCGCGCTCGGTTTTGCGAAACTTCCGCCGCAAACTTTTGCGCGTGCCATAGCTCAAATGCGCGAGGTAATCGTCAAAATCACGAAAGTTGAGCGCTAGCCGCGTCATCGGCATGCTCGGGACGCGGGTGAAACCGTTGTGGGAAAACCCGGCGAGAGTGTCGCGGTACTTCGAGGAAAAATCCTTCAAAACGACCAGTGATGCTTTAGCGGCGCGCGCGATTTGAGGCAGACACTCATGCAGCGCTTCGGCAATCCAGATTGAATCGGCGGAAGCGAGCGCACCGAGATGACCTTCACCGGCGGCGCAGCCGACCATCAGCACACGCATGGTGAGAAACCGGGGAAATTTTTTACGAATGGAATCCACCAGCCGCCTTGCTCCGCCAGGAATTCCTTCTACCAGATTTTGCTGTACAAAGAAGAAAGGCTGAATGCCGCGCATCTTGCCGGTGAGATCGCGCAGAATCAGGTATTGATATTCGAAATCATTGGCCAGTGTTTCCTCGATGATTTCGTAGAAGCGATGGTCTTTGCAGCAGTCGTGAAAGGCGCTGGGCCAGTCTTCGTATTGCTGAAGCTCGTCGGGCAAGACGACGGCAGCGGTGCCGTCTTTAAAAGAAAACGTTGGCATCTCTCACGCCTCGTCCGCAACCGCGCGCTCCGGCGTTTTTTCCGGAGCCGTGATTTCGACGCGTGCAAGCCCGTCGCGGAAATGGAGGTCGCGCTGCGGGTACGGAATTTCAATACCAGTTTCGCGCAACTTTCGCGCAATGGCGAAATTCAAATCGCTCCGGAAGCGGCGCGGGCGGTAACTCATTTCCTTACTCCACACCACCAATTCAAGGTTGATCGAGCTTTCGCCGAAGGTCTCCAAAAATACCGTTGGCTCCGGCTGTGTCAGCACGTGCGAATTTTCTCGCGCTACTTCCAGCAGGGCATTCCGTACTTTCTCCAGATCGCTGCCATAGGCCACACCGATGGGAATGCGAAAACGGACGCGCGGATCGCCATAAGTCCAGTTTGTCACCGGCGAATCAATGAACTTCGTGTTCGGCACGATCATGGTGATGTTGTCGTTGGTCAGAATAACGGTGCTGCGCGCGCGAATTTGCTGCACCTGACCGGCGACACCGGCCACCTCTACCCGATCGCCGATCGTGATCGGGCGTTCCGCCAGAATGACCAGGCCGCTAATGAAATTGCTGGCGATGTTTTGCAATCCGAAGCCAATCCCGACGCCGACCGCGCCGGCAAAAACCGTGAGCGTCCCGAGATGAATGCCGGCATTGTCCAGCACGATAAAAACGCCAACGACCAGGACAACGTTGCTGACGATTTGCGAAATGGCGTATTGCAGCGAGCGATCCAGCCCGCTGTTTACCAGGAAGCGGTTAAACAGAAATGATTTGGTGCGCGCCGATATCCAGAAGACTCCGAGGAGCAGGGCAACGAGCAGGAAAATTTGAACGAGAGTAAGCGAAATGCCGGGGAGCGCCTGATTCCACGCCAACGGAACACCGGCAGCGTTAATGGCGGTGACCGTGAAAAAGATGAGGGTCGCGAGACCGAAAATCGTCGGGATAATCGACGCGAAATTTTTCCCGAGTTTGAGCCGGGTGAGCAAACGCCGGAATTGTTCGCTTTGAAAAACCTTGGCCAGGAACAAGCCAACTCCGAAAAAGATAGCGAACGCAATCAGACCCTTGGCGGTGACATAATTGCCGCCGATGCGAAATAAGGGCTCATCGAAGTACTGCACCCGCTACACTGTGATTCCAATTGCGCGGTGCAACCAAAAACGTAAAAGGCAACCGGCGTCGCGATCTTTCTCTCTAGAGGCGGCCGTGTCGGCCGCAGCGGGAGAGAATTTGCCGGCTGCGCGCCTGCCACCGCAGGGAGTCGGAAAGGCCTGTAGTGGCCGGCAGCCAGCAAACGGTAATAGTGCCTTAGGCGGCTAAAAAATGGATACCGCTTTCAGTAAGGCCCCGGCCCGGCTCCCCTACGCTATTCCTTCGGTTTCGCTCGTTCCTGGATATATTTGATAACGTCGCCGACAGTCTGCAATTTCTCGGCGTCTTCATCGGGCACTTCCACCGAAAATTCCTCCTCGAATGCCATCACTAGCTCCACGATGTCGAGCGAGTCCGCCCCCAAATCCTCGATGAACGAAGCCTGTGGCGTTACCTGTTCCGGGTTAACGCCCAGTTGTTCGACGATGATGTCCTTAACCTTCTCTTCGATTGATTTGTCGGCCATAAAATTCGGTTGTTCTGTCCGCCCGCGATAACGCGGGCTGAACAGGATGGCAAGTAAATCAATTCAAATTCTTGTCAATG
>WNGI01011598.1_pt1 | contig 19208 bp, 19 predicted proteins | sample 5400621 | NCBI WGS metagenome assembly WNGI01 (sample SAMN13153374, study PRJNA577476) | soil metagenome | isolation source: 20 cm soil or saprolite under Garry oak tree replicate 1 | place: USA:California | collected 2016-06-15
CTCCTCGCAATGACGGCCAGTTTGCATCACGACTTCACCGCCCCCGCGGTCAGCCCTCCGACCATATACCGCTTGAACGCGTAGTAGATCGCGGCCGGCGGCAACGCGTAGATGAAGCCGGTGGTCATCAGCAATTCCCAGGGCGAGTCGTCGGCGGCGAGGAAGTTGCCGAGCGCGACGGGGAGCGTGATGTCGGTGTCCCTGGACAGCAGCAGGAACGCGTAGAGATATTCGTTCCAGGCGAGCAGAATCGCGTAGGTCCCGACCGCGACCAGCGACGGCATGATCAGCGGCAGATAAATGAGACGAAACAGCTGCAGCGGCGAGGCGCCGTCGATCACCGCCGCCTCGTCGAGCTCGTACGGCAGCTTGTCGGATGCCTGCTTGAGCACCCAGATCGCATAGGGCGCCGCGATCGTCACCATGGCCCAGATCAGCGCCCATTGGCTGTTGAGCAGCCCATAGATCCCCATGGTGCGGTACATCGGCACCGCCAGGAACGCCGCCGGAATGAAATAGGTGAACAGCGCGAGATTCATCACGGTGCGGCCGCCCTTGACCTTGAGCCGGCTGATGGCGAAGGCGGCCGCGGCCGCGACCAGGAGCGTGATGGCGCCGACCGCCAGCGCGATGACGAGCGAGTTGAACAGCTGCCGCCAGAAATGGCTGAGATAATAATGCTGCTCGCCGAACACGACCGCGAAATTGCGCAGCGTGGGATGGTCGGGCCACAGATTGCCGGCGAAGGCGGAATCCTTGGGCGAGATCGCGAACAGGAACAGATGATAGATCGGCAGCATGGTCCACAGCAGCAGCGGAATGCCGATCAGCAGCAGTCTGGCCTCGGTGGCAACGCCGCGGAGCGAGAGCTTCATTTCGACAGCCGCTTCATCATGAAGAACACCAGCGGGAGCACCAGCGGCAGCGCGCAGACGATCGCCGCCATCGACAGATCCACGGCATCGAGCCGCAGGTAGCGGATGCCCAGCGTCGCCAGCACGTGGGTGAGGTCCGCCGGCCCGCCGCCGGTGAGCAGATAGACGCTGTTGAAATCGCCCAGCGTCCAGATCATCGAGATGATGGTGCAGGTCAGATACAGCGTCTGCATCGACGGCCAGGTGATGTAGCGGAACGACTGCCACTTGGCCGCGCCGTCGACCGCCGCCGCTTCGTAGATTTCGCCCGGAATCGCCAGGCGCCCGGCGATGAGGATCAGGGTCCAGAACGGCAGCGATTTCCAGATGTGGACCATGACGGCGAGCGACAGCGCCAGCGTCGGATCGTTGAGCCAGTTGGGTCCGTCGTCGCCGGTGAGCTTGAAGATCACGCTGTTGATGATGCCCCACTCGGGATTGAGCATGAACCGGAACGACAGGATGGTGGGGATCGACGGCACCGCCCAGGGCAGGATGAACAGCAGCGAGAGCCAGCGGATCCAGGTCCGCGCCTGCACGAAGAAGCCCGAGAGCGCCAGCGCGACCATCATCTTGAGGTTGATGCCGAGGATCAGGAACGCCAGCGTGTTGACGACCGAGCGGGGAAAGATCGGGTCGTCGAACAGCCGCACATAGGTCTGTGGATCGCGCGCGAGCCAGAAGCCGTAGGCGACCGGGTAGAGCACGAACACCAAGAAGACGAGAAGATACGGGGCGATCAGGATGAGGCCCCAAACCTGCCACGCCGTCATCGGCGCCGCGGGCCCGGCCGGCCGCGCGCCATTGGTTTCCTCGAGCGCGAGCGTCGCCATGGATCTCTATTCTGCCTCTTGGCGTCCTTTACTGCGAGCGTTGGCTCCCTCTCCCCATCGGGGAGAGGGTGGGGTGAGGGGGTCGGAACTTTGGTAGTCCGGTTCCCCCTCACCCGGCCGCTACGGCGGCCGACCTCTCCCCACCGGGGAGAGGTGGAGTTTGGTGCGACCGCGCGGTTCTCTCATGTAGTCCAGCGACAATGTCTCGATCAGTGGCGCTCACTGCACCACCGTCTTGATCCGCGCCAGCAACTCGTCGACCGCGGTCTCGACCGGCACCTTCTCGCTCGCCACGCGGTTCATGGCCTTGGCCCAGACGTTCTCGTTGTTGAGAATGGTGAACTTGTAGTTCTTGGTGAACTCGAAGGTCACCGTGCCGGCCTTGAACTGGTCGTAGACCGCCTTGCGGTGCGGGTCCTCCTGCCAGAACGGACGCTCCTGCGCGGGCTTCGTCACCGGGAACCAGCGCCCGAGCGCGCCCTCGACGTACGGCGTCAGGTTCTCCTCCTCGAGCAGGAAGCGGACGAATTCCCTGGCGCGGGGCTTGTTCCTGGCCTCGGTGAAGATCACGCCGGTCTTGACCGCGGCGCGATAGACCATCGGCGAACCGTCGGGCTTCTTCGGGAATCCGGCGGTGCGGATCAGCTCGGAATAATTCTTCTTGGCGGCCGCGCGCTGCTCCGGCGAGAGCGACTCGTTGTTGGCATCGTCGAGCCATTTCGCCGCGATCGAGATCGTGGCGTTGTGGGTCATCAGCGTGGTCTTGTTGTGGAACGCGACGTTGTTGTCGGGATCCTTCCAGCTGGTCGAGGAGGGCGGCGTGCAGCCCTTGGCGTAGACGTCGGTGTAGTCCTTGAGCGCCCCGACGAGCCCCGGTTTGACGTTGGCGGTGTCGAGCGTGAGCTTGCCCTCGTCGTCGACCAGCTTGACGTTGTAGGCGTCCACGAAGGTGAGGAACGAGTAGAACGAGTCGCTGGAATCCACCCCCATCGGCTGGCCGATGCCGAACACCCGCGTGCCGGTCTTCTTGCGGTATGCCGGCTGCGCCTTGTCGCACCAGAACGACCAATATTCCTTCCAGGTCGCCGGGATGTCGCTCTCCTGGAAACCCGCCGTCGCCAGCATGTCGATCCAATATTGGATGTGCATGGTCTGCTGCTTCATCGGAAACGCGTAATAGGCGCGCTTCTTGGTCTTGTCGTTCAAGAGGTAGGTGGTCTCGACGGTGTTCGGCGCGAACCTCGCCTTGATCGGCTCGAGCACGTCGGAAATGTCCTCGAGCTTGCCGTCGAAGGCCCATTTGCCGGTGACCTGGAAGTCGTAGACGTCGGCATAGCCCACGTCGGGCGGCGTGCCGGCGTCGAGCGCCGACACGGTCTTGGGGATCATGTCCTGCACCGGATATTGCGACAAATCGACCGTGACCCCGGTCTTCTGCTCGAATTTCTTCACCGCCTGAAGCAGCGCGTCGTCCTCGGACTTGTAGAATCCCTTGGCCCACCACACCGTGAGCTTTTCCTGGGCGACCGCCGGGCCGCCGAGCGCGAGACCGGCGGCGGCCGCCACGGCGAATACCAAACTTCTCCAGCGCAATGTCGTCACTGCAACCTCCCTGTGGCCCATCCGTCGTTGCGATCAGGTGCCGCCGACCATTGTGGGCGCCTCGACCGCACTAATCAATCTGGGCAACGTCCCCGGAGAATTCCATCGCGCAATAGGGGCCGCCGTGGAAACGCGCGGCGATCGCATCGGGTTTCTCGCCGCGGGCGCGAATCTCGGCCGCGAAGGCTTCGGCATCGTCCTGCGGGGCGTAGCCGAGCAGTCGCGACGCCCGGTCGAACCAGCGCCGGTCGCGATTGTTGGAAACCCCGTAGACGATCAGGAAATGATAGTCCGGCGCCTCGATACAGCAGCGGACGAGCTCGACCGTGTCGCGCGGGCTGATCCAGGTCGCGAGCTGCCGCTCGTCCTGCGGCTTCACCTGGAACGAGCCGATGCGCAGGCAAGCGACGCTGATGCCGTGCTTGTCCGCATAGAGCCGGCCGAGCGCCTCGCCGAACGCCTTGCTGGCGCCGTAGCGGGTGTCCGGCCGCGGCATTACGATTTCATCGAGCCGCCGGTCGCGCGGATGGAAGCCCACCACGTGGTTGGTGCTGGCGAACACGATGCGGCGCGTGCCGCGCCGGCGCGCCGCCTCGAACACGTTGTAGGTCCCGACGATGTTGGCCGGCAGGATTTTTTCCCAAACATCCTCCTCCGGCACGCCGGCGAGATGCACCACGCAATCGATGCCTTCGAGCGCGGCTTCCATCGCGGCCAGATCGCCGATGTCGGCGTGCACCACCTCTTCGCCCGCGGCGGCCGCGCCGAGCGGCGCGAGGTCGAGCAGCCTCAGCAGGCGGTAACGTTTGCCGAGGCCCGCGCGCAGCGTCCGGCCGATCCGGCCCGCCGCCCCGGTGATGAGAACGCGGTTCAGGGTCATGTGTGGTCCTTTCTGCAGCAAATAGCAGCAAATAAGAGAGAGCACGGTTGGCTCAAACTGGCCGCGAACTCCCTTCACCTCCCCCTGCAAGGGGAGGTGAAGCGCGCGTGCGGCTTTTCATGAGCAGACCATGGCGTGAAGAGTCTACCCGAACCGCGCCAGCCGGAAGCGCGAGATGTCGTGCGAGGTCGCGCCGCCGGTCGCGAGGTCGGCGAGGATCTCGCCGAGCACCGGTGCGAACTTGAAGCCGTGGCCGGAGCACGGCGACGCGACGACGACCTGCGGCGCGCCCGGCAGGCGGTCGAGCAGAAAATCGCCGTCGGGCGTCATGGTGTAAAGGCAGACCTTGGCTTGCAGCAGCCGGCCGTTCGCGGCGGGTAGACATTCGGCGAGCATCGGGCGGATCAGGGCCTCGTCGTCGGCCGTCGCCGAGCGATCGCAAGCATCGGGATCGACCGTCGCGTCGGCGTGATGATGCTTGGCGAACTTCACCCCGGTCGCGTCGAGCGGGAAGCCGTAATGGATGCCGCGCGCGCTTTCGATCATGAATACCGGGAACTTTTCGGGCGCAAACAGCCTCGCGTCGCGCGGCGCGAACCACGCCATGACCTGACGGGTGACCCGCAGCGGCGCGGCGAGATCGGGCAGCAGCTTCTTCACCCACGGCCCGGCCGCGACGATCGCGGCGCCGGCCTCGATCATGCCGCGGTCGGTCACGACCCGCACGCCGCCGGTGCGCGGCTCGACCGCCGTGACGGTCTCGCCGGTGCGCAGCTCGGCGCCCGCGGCTTGGGCGAGACCGAGCTGCGCCAGGATCGCGGCTTCGGCGGCGAGCACGCCGCCGTCCGGCTGCACCACGCCGACGCAATCGGCCGGGATGCGGAACGCCGGGAACCGCCGCATGAACTCCGGTGCGGCGAGCACCGCGTGCGGCAGGTCATGGGTGCGGGCGGCCGCGAGCGTGCCGGCCACGAGCCTGCCGTCGGCCGGACCGATCTCGGCGATCCCGGTGGTCTGCAGGAGCGGGCGCCCCGCTTGAGCCTCGAGCTCGCGCCACAGCGCATAGGCGCGGCGCAGCAGCGGCACGTAGGCGGGATGCTCGTAGTAGCCGAGCCGGATGATGCGGGTTGCGCCATGGGAGGAGCCATATGCATGACCCGGCCGGAAACGCTCGATCCCGACGACGCGCCGGCCCCGGCGGGCGAGATGATAGGCCGCGGCGCTGCCCATCGCGCCGAGCCCGACCACGACGACATCGATTGCCGGCATGCCGTTTGTCTCCAGGCCGAGAGGCTAGCACGGCGCCGTGGCTACGAATCGGCAACACTTGGCTGGCAAGATGGTGGCGACGACCGCCCAGCCGAGATCCGACCGATGGCCTCTTCCGCGTGGCGCGCGCAACGAAACGCCAAGGCGCTGGCGCGCTTGCGGCGCCATCTGCCGGCGATCTTTCCGGCCCCCGTATGGTTGCACGCGCTCGCCCGCCCGTTCATCCCGCCGACCCCGCGACGCGCCGTCGAATCCTATTGGCGGCAGCATCCGGTCCGCGCCGACCAGCTCGCCCGCGCGCTCGCCGCGCTGAGCAGCGCACCGGAAGGTTGGGTGTGGCGGAGCGGCAGCCGGAAATCCTCGGGTGCGCCGCTCGGGTTTCGCGCGCCGCCCGCGCCGTTTCGCGAAAAGACCCATGCCAGAGGCCCGGGCTATTGCTGCGTATGTGGGCAGCCGGTGTTCCGGCTCGGCTGGCATCGCGATCTGTGGGGCGACGCGCATCCCAACCGCAATGCGACCTGGCACGGCTGCTGCGTCGCGGCCTGGAAACTGTGGACCGCGCCGAGCGATCACGTGCGGCATTTGCGAAGGCTGCAGAACCATCGCTGCGCCGCCACCGGCGCGCGGCTCGGCAAGGACGCCGAGGTCGATCACCGCGTGCCGCTGTTCCGGGTGTGGCGCGAGGCCGGGCGGGCCGAGCCGTGGCCGGAATGCGGGGTGGAATCCGCGGCCCGCGCGCGGTTGCGGCAAGCCGCGGCCGCAGAACGCATCGCCGGCGGGCTTGCTGCGACGCGCGCGCTTCGCGATTCATGTTGACGAATGCGTCACACTCGATTGCTCGTGCGCGAAGATCAGAATCAGATTGTTGGCCGGCATTTCCACGAGCTCGATCATCTTCATCCCGTTGCGAGCGGCCAGACCCGCAACATCGCCGGCGTCGCGGACGCCCCATTCGGCATTCGCGCTCCGCAAGCTCGCGTCGAATGCGGCATTGCTCGGTGCCGTGTGCTTTCCGTCGCGCATGAACGGCCCGTACACGAACATGCGGCCCTCGGCCCGCAGATGCCGCGCGGCGCCGGCAAACAAACCCTCGGCGACGCGCCACGGCGCAATGTGCAGGACGTTGGCGCAGAAAATCCCCAGAAGCCGTCGCGCCCGCCCGAGCTCCGGCGGCAAGCTCCAATCCGGGTCGGATACATCGATGCGCGCCGGCGGGCGCAAATTCGCAAGCTTGGCGTCGAGCCGCCACGCCGCGATGCTGCGCAGATGGTTCTCGTTCGGGTCGCTCGGCCACCAGGTGATGTTCGGCGCGTTGCGGGCGAATTCGACGATGTGCTGGCCGGTCCCGCTGCCGACTTCGAGCACGTCGCCGGTCTTGTCTTGCAGGTGTCCGGCCAGCACCGACCAGATCGGCCGCCAATTGCGGTGGAACGCGGGCGCGTCGAGCCGCCCGTCCGTGGTCGGCGTGCCGGCCGTTCCGAAATCGGTCACGAACTGCGCCATGACACCCTCGCGCGTCCTGTTCCGCAAGATGAAGCATACCACGCGCGCGGTTTCGCCGAGAGGCAGACTCGGCCGGCGCGCAGAGCAGTCCTTGCGGGCGCGATGTGCCAGGCCAGATCGACTCGGAGGCCGGAAGTTGCGAGATCGTCCCGGTCGCGAGCGTTCGACCTGTCGTGAATATTTGTTCACATCCCGCTGACGAAGATCATCTGTTGTTATACAGCATTGTCAGGACGTGGCAGAGCCTGAACAAATATTCACGATGCAGGACTCCTAGCGGCGCCTCTTCCAAACAATCAAATATTTTTCGAGGTCTGCCGGCCCGCATGAGAACTTTGCGAGCCGATGCGCGTTATGGAGTCACAATCACCACACTCGGCAAAGGGAGGTTTGCATGAGGAGCACGTGGATGAATTCCCTGCTGGCGGCAACCACGGCGGCAGCGCTCGTCGCCGGGGTGACGCTCGCATCCGCACAAAGTCCCGGCGGTACCGGAGGCGGCGACCGGGGCGACGGCCGTCATATGCACCAAGGTGCTGCCGGCGGCGGTTCCGGCGGCGGCCATGCCCCGAGCACGGCAATGCAGGGCCGGTCCAGCGGCCATGCCGGCGGCTACCATCAGGCGCACGGGCCATCCTCGGCCAGCGGGGCCCTGCATGCGCAGCGCGGCCATGCTGTCCACGAGCAGCGCGGCCACAAGCTAACCGGGCAGCGCGGCCATCGGGGTCACGCTGTTGCCGCGCAACGCGCTCATCGCGGCCACGCTGTTGCCGAGCACCGCCGCATGCATGGACAACATGTCAGGACCACCAGCCGCACCGGCACCCGGACCGCCGTGGCGCATGATCGGCGCGGCACGCACGCGTTCGCGCAGGCCGGCGCCCGCAGCCGCATCTCGCTCTCGAGCCAGCAACGAACGCGGATCCACAATGTCGTCCTGCATCGCGGGTTCATCTCCCGGTTCCGGGTCACGGACGTCAATTTCGATGTTCGCGTCGGCGTTCGGGTTCCACGAAGCTTCCATCTGTTCGTGGTCCCGGAGGACATCGTGATCATCGCGCCGCAGTTCCGCGGCTACCGGTGCTTCGTGTTCGACGACGAGCTCGTGATCGTGGATGCTTTCACCTTCGAGATCATCGCCATCATCCCGGTCTAGGCAAAGGCGATTTGATCGCGAAGGTGTCCGAGGCCCCGCCCCTAACCAGGGCGGGGCCTCTCTTGAACACAAGAAGAACGCCGGCCGGACATTTCGCCGCAGCGTCCGACAGTTCGCCGCAGCCCGCGATTCGTTCTATTGCAAACGAAATTCCCGGCCGTGCGTTTTCCTCCGTGGGGACCGAAACAGAGGAGAAACGCGTCATGAGAAAACTTGCTTTCGCTCTGGCGGCGGCGGCCGCGTTGGGTGTTGCTGTGCCCGCAAGCGCGCAAGGCCTCTATGTCGGCGTCGGGGATGGCGGCTTCGGAATCGGCGTGACGGACGATTATGGCCCGTATTATCACGGCGGGTGGGGCGGACCGTATCGCCATCACTATCGACACTACCACGGCGGCTACGCCTACTACGGCAACCCTCACTACTACGGCCCAGGTTATGCGTACCGCTACGGCTACGATCCGAACGATTGGTAGCCCTAGCTCCGCTAACGGAAATGGCCCCGACGACGGGGCCATTTTCTTTTTTGCATACAATTTTATCTGAGCGGATTTCGTGACCGGGAACTCAGCGGCTCGGCGCCGTGCTTCGTTCCTCGGGCGGCTTGACGTGGCGGAACGAGAGCAAGAGGGCGATATCGTAGACGATCTTCAGCACGCCGCAGGCGAGGAGCGGCAGGCCGGCAAACGAGGTGGCGAGCAGCGCGCCCGACAGCGCCGGACTGAGCGACGAGGCGAGGCTGCGCGGCACCGCCGTGACGCTGGCGGCCGCGGTGCGCTCGGCCGGCGTGACGACCGCCATCACGTAGGAAGTGCGGGTCGGCACGTCCATCTGGGCGAGCGCCGCACGCACGAGCAGCAGAGTGAGCACGATCGGCAGGCTGGGCGAGAACGCGGCGAGCACCAGGCAGAGGCTGGAGGGAATGTGGGTGAACACCATGGTGTTGACGAGCCCGAAGCGGCGCGCGAGCCGCGCGGCGACCGGATAGGACAGCGCACTGAACACGTTGGTCCAGAAGAAGAACAGGCTGGCGGCCGCGAGCGACAAGTCGAAGCGCTCGAACAGCCATAGCGCGAGAATGGACGGCACGACGAAACCGCCGGCAAACGCATCGAGGCTGAACAGCGCGGCGAGCTTGTAGACGATCCGGCGCGATGGGCCCAGACCCGCAACGCGCACTTCAGTTTGCCGCGGCTCGACGTGCGGCAAGCGCCAGTACAGCAGCACCCCGATCGCTCCGAGCGCCGCGTAGACGTAGAACATCGCCGTGAGCGCAGCGAGCCTGCCGGCGCCGAACGAAACCAGGAAATCCGGGGTGGCGGCGGCGAGCGCCCCCGCCGCCGTCGATGCCGTGCCGATCAGGCTGTAGCGGGCAAACACCCGGGTGCGCTCCTGGTCCTGCGCGCCGCGCGCCAGCATCGCGTGCTCCAGCGGCACGATCATGCCGATGTCGCCGGTCGACGGATTCAAGCTGCCGATGAAGACGATGACGAGGATCAGGGCGAGCGCCTGGGAATGGGCGACGGCAAGGCCGGTCGCGGCCATCACTACAGCGCCGATCAGCAACAGCGAGCGCAGATCGTAGCGGGCAGCGAGGAAGCCTACCGCCAGCGTCGTCGCGGCGGAGCCCAGCAATGCCGCGGTCGCGACCACGCCGATCTGCAACGGATCAAAGCCGAGCTCGGACAGATACGCCGGCAGGATAATGAACGCGAAGCCGTCGCCGACGCCCCGTGCCGCCCGCGCCGCGTAGAGATAAAGCGTGGCCGGCCGTCTGCTCGCCAGCACGGGCTCGGAAGCCAGTGCGCACATTCTGTCCTCCCGCGCAGCGCCCAATGCGGCGCCGAAAATCGCCCGCATGTCAGCCGATCGCGCCGACGAGATACAGCGCGATGCCGGCGACGCAGCATCCGGCGAGCGTCGGCATCATGCCCAGCTTGAAGCGAAAGATCGCAACCGCCGCGGCGACGGAGAGCGCCAGCGCCCAAGCATTGACGCTTGCGAGCACCGGCGCCTCGAACGCGAGCCCGAAGCCGCGCACCGGCCAAACCTCGCGGAAGATCGTGTGGATCGCGAACCAGATCGCCAGATTGAGCACGACGCCGACGACGGCGGCCGTGAGCGCGGAGAGCGCCGCATTGAGCGGCTTGTTCTCCCGCAATACTTCGACGAACGGCGCGCCCAAGAAAATCCACAGGAAGCACGGCGTGAAGGTGACCCAGGTCGCGAGCAGCCCGCCGAGGGTCCCGGCCAGCATCGGCGAAAGCGTGCCGGGATCGCGATAGGCCGCCATGAAGCCCACGAATTGCAGCACCATGATCAGCGGACCGGGCGTGGTCTCGGCCATGCCGAGCCCGTCGAGCATCTCGCCGGGTTTGAGCCAGTGATAGTGCTCGACCGCCTCCTGGGCGACATAGGCCAGCACCGCATAGGCGCCCCCGAAGGTCACGAGCGCCATCTTGCTGAAGAACACCGCGATCTGACTGAACACGTTGGAGGGGCCCAGGGTGACGAGGAGCGCGACCACGGGCACGAGCCAGAGCGCGAGCCACACCGCCGATGCGCGCAGCGAACGGGCCACCGTCGGGCGCGCGTGCTCCGGCAACTCGTCTCCGAGCAGGCTGTCGACCAAGGCTTCCGGGTCTTTGTCGTTGCCGCCGCCGTGTCCGCCGCCGACGCGAAACGCGGGGAAGCCGGCCAAGTCGCCGAGAAAGCCGATCAGCGCCGCGCCGAACACGATCAGCGGGAACGGCACGCCGAAGAAAAAGATGCCGAGGAAGGCCGCCGCCGCGAGCGCGATCATGACCGAGTTCTTGAGCGCGCGCCTGCCGATGCGCACCACGGCCTCGAGCACGATCGCCAGCACGGCAGCCTTGAGCCCGAAGAACAGCGCTTGGATGATCGGAACTCTGCCCCAGCCGGCATACACGTAGCTCAGCGCCATGATGGACAGGATGCCGGGCACGATGAACAGCCCGCCGGCGAGGATGCCGCCGCGGGTGCGATGCATGAGCCAGCCGACGTAGGTCGCGAGCTGCTGCGCCTCGGGTCGCCGTTCGGAAATCCAGCGCTTCTCCTCGACCAGGATGCGATGCATGACCGCGATCTGGCCGGCCGGCCCGCCGAAGCTCAGCAGCGCGACGCGGAGCCAGACCCGGAACGCTTCGCGTTGCGACACGCCGTGGCCGCTCGCGTTCGCATCCTGGTCAAGCTTGGTGGGAGACATCGGAGATCGGCTTCCGTCCATGCGCAATCACCTCGGCGAGCGAGCGTTGCGCAGAGCTTGGACGGCCGGCGTCTGACGGGGAGCCTGCGTATCCCCGATGCCTGAAGCTATCGCGCGCGCGGGGAGCTTGCAAGCCGCGTGTAGAATCGGTCGCGCCCCGATGAAATCCATCAGCCTGTCCTAATCGGCCGGTATCGCCGCAAAGTCGGCGAAATACATGTGGCTGTCGGCCTTCGACCATAGTCCGATGCGCCCGGAAACCGGCTCCGGCAGCGTATGTTCGAGATAGAGCTTGCCGTCGAGGTAACCCTCGACCTTGGTGCCGGCGATGCGGACTTTGAGCTCATGCCACTGGCGGGTCGCGGTCGGCGTGTTCCGGACCCATTTGACCGACGAGCGCTTGCCTTTTTCGAATTTCCACAGCACCAGATTGTTTTCCAGGCAGTTGGCACGGATCGTCAGATAATCGCCGTTGGGTTTCAGGTTGAACAGGATTCCGGCGCCCTGGTCGATGCGGCCGGACAGCCCCTCGAAGCGTGCGATAATTTCTCCGTTACGGAAATCCTGCACGTCCTTGAACACCGCATAGGGGAAATACGCATAGGCCTGGACGCGGTCGAGAAACTCGGCATAGCGCTCGCCGTAGAGCGCGCGCGCCTTCTCCGCGAGACCGGCGGAGGATTGGCCCTCCTTCCATTGCCGGCCGTCGACGGTGAGCACGTTTTTGCCGTTCTCGGCTTCGATCCGCCAAACCCCGACCACGCTCAGGAACGACTTGGGCTCGGCGCCGACGGTTTCGTTCGACAGGTCGGCTTTCGCGGGCTGCTGTGCCGCGGCCGCCCCTGACGACAGGCCGAGCACGGCACAAAACAGCGTCGCGATCGCGTGCGTTCGATTCATGGCTGATCTCCGTCTTGTGTGAGTGTTAGCTGGAATCCCGGCGCAGAGGATGGATTACCCAGTTAATCTCCACGTCCGCGCTTGTGAGATCGCCTTATTGAACATGACCGCGCTCAGCAGCGAGGATCGCGGCTGCACCCGCAGCGGTCACCCTGTTCATCATAGTTTCCCTCCATTCGTGAGGGCCGGCGGGTCGCATACGCGGACCCACCTTGCCTCTGGACCATCAACGGTCTCAGTTCTTCGCGATCGCAGTCTTCTCGAGCGCGGCGCGCAGCCCCTTGGCAAGTTTGATCGCGTCGTCATTCGCCCAGAAATGCACGAAGAACACTCGCGGCTGCTCGGCGAGCATGTGGCTATGGATTGCCGTCACCTCGATCCCGTTCTCGCGTAGCGTTCGGATCAGCGGATCGACTTCCTCGCCCGCAACCACGAAGTCCCCGGTGATCGCCGCCTTGCCGCCGCCGGTGGGCTGGAAGTTGATCGCGTTCGCCGAGCCCATCGCGCCAGCAACCGCCATGCCGCCTTCGGTGATCGGGTCTTTGCGCGGTATACCGAACTGATAGACCCCGCCGTTGGCCTGGCCCTTGGCCGCCATGATCTCGTCGAGCTGCGCCGTGGGAAGATCGACGCTCGGCGCCGGCGCGGCCTGCGCGGCCTCGAACGGGGTTTTGCTCAGCGCCAGCGCTGCACGGATCGCTCCCGCCATTTTCGCCGGGTCGCCGTGCCCGCCGACGTGCATGTAGTAGGTCGCCGGATTGGTGCGCAGCAAATGGTTGTGAAGCGCGGTGATCTCAACGCCGCCTTCGAGCAGCTTGGTCATCACCGGCTCGATCTCGGTCTCGGTCAGCACGACGTCGCCCATCAGCATCGCGCCGCCTTGCGCCGGGGCGAAGGCCACCCAGCCGCCGAGCGCGAGCGCCGGCTTGATCGCGACGCCATCGACGGTGACGCGCAGATCGGAACGCGGCAGGCCATAGCGATGAACGCTCCCTTGGACCGCGCCGGCCTTGCCGAGCGCCGCATCCACTTTCTTCCAATCGATGTCCTGAGCGCCGGCCATGCCGGCAAACGTCAGTGCAAGGGCAGATACCAGAAGCGAAAGCAAACCGCGCATTGTCATGTCTCCTTCATCTGGCCGGCATCTAGCCGGGCGCCCCCGCTGCCCACGCATCACTCGAACATTCGAGAAACCGCCGATCGACGGTTTTCCAGCGAATCGCGTCCATGAACGCATCGACGTAGGTCGCGGCCTTCGCGCCGTAATCGATGTGGTAGGAGTGCTCGTACATGTCGAGCGCGAGAATCGGCGTGCCGCCGGCGAGCGTGTGGCAATGGTCCGCGGCCCATTGATTCACCAGCTTGCGGTCGCGCGGCGACCACGACAGCAGAACCCAGCCGGAACCGCCGCCGAGCGCCTTGCCCATCGCGACGAATTCCGAGCGCCAGCGCTCGTAAGAGCCGAAATCTCGCGCCAAGCCTTCCCGAAGGGCCGCTCCTGCCTCGCTCTGCTCGCCCAGGCCGTCGAAGAACAGCTCATGGAGGATCATCGAGTTCATCGCGATGAGCTCCTCGCGCTTGAGGCCGTTGATTAGAAAGCCGGGAGCGCTCGCGGGGTCCAACTCGGCGAGCTTCTCCTCGATCAGATTGAGGCGCTTCACCGCCCCGCCATAGTTGTTCTCGTAGTGGCTGATGATCAGCCGTTCCGACATTCCGCGGACGCGGCTCGGATCGCAGGAGAGGGGCTTCATCTCGAAGGGCATCGGTGGCTCTCCATCGTTAGGGCGCCTCGAAGCGAACGCCGGCTTGCGGCTCCCCTCATGCTCGTGCCCTGGCTGGCCAGTTGTGGGTTTCGGCTTGCAAGCTGCGGCACCAGGTGTAGAGCGCGTCGTACATGACGATTCCATGCTTCAGCATCTCATGGTCATCGGGAAAGTTGGCCGAGAGCCCGAGCGAGATTGCGAATAGCCCGCCGCACTGAGGCGTCAGATCGTGCCGCGACGTGTCAGCGCCCCTGACGATCTCAGCCAGATGATCGAGAGCCGGATCCTTGATGTCGTAGATCCGCAGAATCGTATCGAACGAACAGCGCTCGCCCTCGTGCGTGAACTCCACGTCCTTGATGTCGTAGGGCGTCGCGCCGGTCTCTTGGGCCACGGCAAGCACCGCTTTCTCGGGGACGTAGATGAAATCTGCGCTGGGATCGATGAAGCGCTGGATCAGCCAAGGGCAGGCGATGCGATCGATCTTCGGGCGCTCTCGCGTGACCCATTTCCCCGGAGTCGCCCCGATGTTGCGGCGGGTCGGCAGTCAGTTCTCGGTCCAACCGGCAAATCCGCCATCGAGATAGACGGCCTCGATGCCGGCCGCTCGGAGCGCGGCGGCAACGCCTTGGCTGACATCGTGGCCCTGCCGACAATACACGACCACCGGCCGTCCCAGAGCCAGGTGGGACCAGCGGGCAACCTCGTCCGGCGGCTGATGGAACGCGGAAACGATCAACCGGTCGCTCGGGCTCGGAACGGTGCGCCGAACATCGACGACGATCGGCGCTGACGCCGTGCCGATCCGAGCATGGAGGTCGGTGGGAGAAATCGAGAGGGCCGGTCCGTCCATGCGCAATCGCCTCGGCAATGCGAGCGTTGCGCAGCGCTTGGACGGGGACGCCGCCTAACGGGGAGCCTGCGTTTCCCCGTGCCGCTAAAATATCGAAGCGGATCATCGGCCGCAAGGCCCTGTCCGACTCAGGGCTGAAAATCGGTTCACGACGTCGTGTTCTTGGCCATGTTCACCCCGTTACCACCACCCGGAACGCTTCAGTGACGTAACCGGCCCTGATACTCAACTGTCCGGAAGAAGCCTGAACCAACCCGGTATCAGCGTGATGCCCTTGACGCTTGAAGCTCCGCCGAATGCCGCGGCAAGCCCTGACGCAAATCGAACACCAGTACCACGGCGAATACGAAGACTCCGATGGCAAGCACCGCGTGACGCGGCACCTTGATTGGGGTTCCGCTATTTCCGTTGGCAGGATTTTATGCAGATCTCATACTCGGTCTTGCAGGTTTTTGCCGAATAATTCGCCATGCAGGCGCGTTGTTGATCGCGGCACTGTTTGCAACTGTTCGATTCTTCGGCTCGCGCCGCGTTACCGGCACCGCAGAATCCCACGAGGATCAGCAGAAAGAAGACGGCACTTGCTCGCATGACGGTCTCCTCTCAAAGTCATGGGCTGCGCATTGCCCGACGCGCACCGGTTCACGCGATGACGCCGGCCAGATACATCATGATACCGACGCCCGAGCAGCCAGCGATGGTTGGGATCATGCCGATCTTGAACCGGAAGATGGAACCGGCATCCGCGGATGCGCAATCACCTCGGCAAGCGAGTGCTGCGCAGAGCTTGGACGCCTGAGCGTCTGACGGGGAGCCTGCGTTTCCCCGTGCGACTAGGCTAGTCGAGGGCGCTTGCGGCCGCAAGCCTCTACAACAGCGAAGATCGGAATTCGCACATCGCCTTACTCTCCAGCCGACGCGCGATTGCCATTGAGGTGTCCGCGTGCTGAGCTGGCGTGTCGCCGTAATCAGCGTATCTAAACGAGGCATGCTCGAAATACAAAAGTGGCTCTTCCATTCGGCGACGGCCGAACTGAAGAATTTCGCGGGCGACGCCAGCGCCTTATCCGTCCTTACCGCGCTGGCTGTCGCGACGCTGTTCGGCTTCGTGCACGCGCTCATGCCAGGGCACGGCAAGGTAGCTTTGGTCTCGTATTACCTCGGGCATCCGGCACGGTTCATTGCCGGAGTGGGAACAAGCGCCCTGTTGATCCTGACCCACGTGGGATCGGCGGCGGTCTTGGTGCTCGCTGGCTTTACGGTGATACGCGCCACTTTGGGGGGCGCCGGCCGGGCACCGGCGTTCGAGGCTGCTAGCGCGGTATCGGTGACCGCCGTCGGGATCTGGCTGTTGGTCCGTTCCGTTCGACAGGACCACAGCCATCTGGCGCACAATGCTGGCTTCCTGGCATTTGCGACTGGCCTCGTGCCTTGCCCGCTTACGACTTTCATCATGATCTATTCAGTGGCTAATGGTATCCTGATCGCGGGACTTCTCATCACCGCAGCGATGGCGATCGGCATGATCGCAACTATCTTGATTTTCGTGGGCTGCACGATAGTCCTGCGCGAGCGGGCATTGCAGTTTTTCGAACGCACGACCTTCGCCCGCGAGCGCATCGGGCGTACGCTCGAAATTGTCAGCGCACTCATGATCGTCGCATTTGGATTATGGTTGTTCGCAACGCGCGCGACCTGAGGAGGGATGGGCCATGGGCACAGAGGATCCCGGTCATGGACACAACGGCCATCATCATGGCCAGGACGATCGCCTTCACGGTCACGGGCTTGCCCACCACGATCATGGGCATAGCCATGATCATAAACACGGTCATGGCCACAGACACGGCGTCATCGATCCGTCGATCGCCAGTTCGGCTCGCGGGCTTTGGGCCGTGAAGTGGTCCTTCATGGGACTAATGACGACGGCGCTGTTCCAGGTCGTCGTTGTGGCGGCTTCCGGCAGCGTCGCATTGCTCGCCGATACGATCCACAATTTCGCCGATGCCGCAACGGCCATTCCGCTCGGCATCGCCTTTCTATTCGCGCGCAAGCACCCAAGCAGACGTTTTACCTTCGGATATGGTCGTGTAGAGGACTTGGCTGGGCTGGCGGTACTTCTTATCATCTTTTCCAGCGCTGTCGTCGCCGGGTACGAGAGCATCAACCGTTTCTTTCATCCGCAGGATATTCATTACTTGTGGGCGGTTGCGCTTGCCTCTGTGATCGGCTTCCTCGGGAACGAAGGAGTCGCGATCTTTCGCATTCGCGTCGGGCGCGAGATCAGCAGTGCTGCGTTGGTGGCCGATGGCTATCATGCGCGCGTCGATGGCTGGACGAGCCTCGCCGTGCTCGCTGGTGCGCTCGGTGTCTGGCTCGGCTACCCGTTGGCCGATCCGATCGTGGGTCTTGCGATCACCGCGGCCATCTTCGGTATCGTCGTGCAAACCAGCAAGGAGATTTTTACGCGAATGCTCGACGGCGTTGATCCCGCGGTGGTGGACGAGATTCGGCACACCGCTGACCACGTGGCGGATGTCAAAGAAGTCACTGACATTCGCGCTCGCTGGTTAGGTCACCGGCTCCACGCCGAGGTCAATATCGCCGTCGATTCGCATTTGACAATCGCGCAGGCGCACGCGGTGGCAGCCGAGGTGCGGCACCGATTACTGCACGCGCTGCCTAATCTCTCCCTGGTCGTTGTGCACGTTGATCCGGTCGAGAAGTCAGGGGAACGGCATCATCGCGTTGAACCGCATGCGCACGACGGACTGCCGACCCATGCGCATATGGCATAGGCGCGACTCCGCAGTTGGGCGCTGCTCCCGTTTTCGATGTTTTACGGGTTCTTTGGTCGGCTCTGGTTGTGTCCGGCTTATCGACTATGGTCTGCCTTTCTGGTGACGCCACCTGGGTAACACCTCCACGATCTTGCGAGTATGCGGCTCGACGATCGCGATCAACTCTTCGACGACGATGAAGCTGTACCCAACAAATTGAGGCGCAAGTTGGTGCACATCGAGCGGCAGAGGTCGAAGAAGGACCTGCTCGGGCACGATACCGCCGATTGAGACCGAAAAATTGACATTAGAAAGCGGGGTAGTCTGCTCGTTCGTAATTATTTCTCCGATTTTGATTTGCTGATCCATGGATAGCGAATTGGCCCTTGCTGCCGAACCGGATTCCAAAACCAAGTCAGCGCCGGTGGCCATGAGCCCGGAGGCCAAAGCGATCGCAATAAGGACAAGATTCCGCATGGAAAATCCTTTCATCATTGCGCAGCCCCGATGCTCAACTGTCCGGAAGAAGCTTGAACCAGCTCGGTATCAGTGCGATTGCCTCGACGCGCTTGAAGCTCCGCCGAATGTCGCCGCGAATACCTTGGCGATCGCGTGCGTTCGTTTCATGGCTGATCTCCATCTTGTGTGAGTGTTAGTTGGAATCGAGGTGGCCGCCGGCTCCACCACCAGCCCGCAACGATCAGAAGCGGCAGGCCGCACAAGAACCAGGCAAGGCTTGCGTCCGCATCGGCGACGAGCGGATGGCCGGGGTAGTCCTCACCGCTCCCGGGCGCCGGGGGCGGCACGCCGGCGAGGCCGTAGAGGAGCGGCAAGACTTCGCGGTGGCTGGTCGATCGAGTGCTGGCGAGCCGGCCGCCGTAATCATAGTCGACCACGCCGTAGGACTCCTCGCCGCTATTGCCGACGACGCTTTGCCGGCCGCCGGCAAGCCGGACCGTGACGTTCGGCAGCGTTCGCTCGAGCTTGGCCAATACGTTGCGCCACAGGTCGGCATAACGCGGATCTTCCGGCGCCAGGTGCACGGTGACGAGCAGCGGCGCGCGCAGCTCGTGCAGCTTGCGCTCGTCGGCGGCCGGGAACGAGTTGCGCCGGTCCGCCGCAACATCGAGCGAGGCCCGCAGCTGCGCGGAAATCCCGAGCACCGCGGCGGCCACGAGCACGGCGATCAGCGAACGCGCGAGCTTCACGCGTGCCGGAACTCCCAGGGGCAGCCACACTGCGGCAAGCGCCGCGAACGCCGCCACGGCGGTGAGCATGCCGGCGACGAGACTTGCCGACAGCAGTCCCTGCTCGAACGTGCGCAGCGCCTGGGTCAACGACAGGCGCGACAGCCAGTCGAGCAAGCCCGGGCGCCCGGCCGCGGTGAAATCGAGCACCCACGAGCCGATGGTGAAGGCGAGCGTGAGGATTGCCGCGGTGGCCGCGCTTTCGGATATCGAGGCGGCGAACAACGCGATCGCGCCGACCAGCAGGCCGTAGAGAAGATGCCCGAACAGCAGATCGAGGGTTTC
>WNGI01016003.1_pt1 | contig 19208 bp, 17 predicted proteins | sample 5400621 | NCBI WGS metagenome assembly WNGI01 (sample SAMN13153374, study PRJNA577476) | soil metagenome | isolation source: 20 cm soil or saprolite under Garry oak tree replicate 1 | place: USA:California | collected 2016-06-15
TCCGGCAAGTTCTCCGCTTCCTGAAGCGCTGCCAATATTTTTTGCGCGCTTTTTTCTCCGCACTCCTGACCGTCTTCGACCTTCTTCCGCTAACCCAAGCCACTATCTAAATCCAAAAACCACTTCTTAACGACGGACTTTTCAAGTTCGAAGAGAAGCTCCTGGCTTCCAGCATCAACCCTCCTCCAGAACCTACCTCATCGACGCGTCGAACTCGCGCATCCACTCTTTCCCCTTCAGGACTTCGCGCGGCTTGGTTCCGTCAGCGGGCCCAACGATGCCATCCTTCTCCATAATATCGATCAGCCGCGCAGCCCGGCCGTACCCTACGCGCAGACGCCGCTGCAGAGTCGATGTAGACGCACGCCCCGCCTCGCACACGACGCGCACGGCTTCCTGGTAGAGGGTGTCGTCCACATCGTCGGCGCCGGGCTCTCCATCAGGCCCCGATGCGTTCTCGTCCTTCGGAGCCTCAAGCAGCCGTTCGTTGTACACAGCCTTCGCCTGCGACCGCCAGTGATCGCACACGGCGGTGATTTCGTCTTCCGTGACAAACGGCCCATGCATGCGATTGAGGCGCGCCGATCCCGCAGGCAAATACAGCATGTCCCCGCGCCCAAGAAGCGATTCCGATCCATTTGCATCGAGAATGGTGCGCGAGTCCACTTTGCTGGCGACGCGAAACGAAATGCGGGCAGGGAAGTTGGCCTTGATCAATCCGGTAATGACATCCACCGAAGGCCGCTGCGTTGCGAGAATCAGGTGGATGCCGACCGCGCGCGCCATCTGTGCCAGCCGCGTGATCGATTCTTCAACGTTGCTCGTGTCCACCATCATCAAGTCGGCCAACTCGTCGATTACGATGACGATGTAGGGAAGGGGTTTGTGCTCGGCATTTTCGGCGTCGTCAAACAGTGAAAGCGATTGTCCCTTCTGGAATGTTCGGTTGTACTGGTCGATGTTGCGCACACCGCGCGCGGCCAGCAACTTCAGCCGCGATTCCATTTCCCGTGTGGCGTTGCGCAAAACATTTGACGCCACTTTCGGATCGGTCACGACCGGTGCAAGCAGGTGCGGGATCTCCTCGTAGAGGCCGAGTTCAAGCCGCTTCGGGTCCACCAGCAACAATTTCAGCTCATCGGGCGTGGCCTTGTAGAGCATCGACAAAATCAGGGAGTTGAGAAAAACGCTCTTGCCGGTTCCCGTCGATCCCGCGATTAGCAAATGGGGCATCTGCGCGAGGTCGGAGACGCGGTTGCGTCCGATCAAGTCCTTGCCTAGCGCGAGCGTCATTTTAGATGGCGAATTGATGAACTCCGCCGACTCGATCTGTTCGCGCAGCACAATCGTCTGTCGATGTGCGTTCGGCACTTCGATGCCCACGGTAGACTTGCCGGGGATGCGCTCGATCAGGATGGACTCCGCCTTCAACGCCAGACAGAGGTCCTCTGCGAGCCCCGTGATCCGGCTGTATTTGATGCCCGCCTCGGGCTTGAATTCATACGTGGTGACCACCGGACCGGGGTTAATCTGCGTGATGCGACCGCCGATATCGAACTCCTGGCATTTCTGTTCGATGGCGCGCGCACAATCCTTGAGGTCGTCCTCATCGATTCTTTCGCTGCGCTCGGCCATGCGAAGCAGTTCGAGAGGGGGCAGCCGGAAGCTGGTCGCTCCCTTGGCAATGCGCGGAGAAGGCGCAGCCTTCGCCAGGGATTTCTTCTCCTCCAAACCGCGAAACACGATTGCGCGCGAGCGTTCGGACTCCTCCGTCCGCGATTTGCGCTCGTCCTCCTCGGAGTCCGCATTCGTGCCGCCCTGGCCCGCCGCGTGCGACGGAATTGGCGGACGCCCCTGCATTTTGATTTGCTCGATCCGCTTGCGCATCCGTTCCTGTTCGCGATCCTCGCGCCACGCCCAATAGCGCTCCTTCAGCGGACTAATCACGTTCAATTTGCTGAGCGGCCCGCGCAGCCATTCATGAGTTTCAATGAACGAAAACTTTGTCGTCAGAAAAAGCCCAGCAAAAAAGATCGCCACTGCGACGAGATTTGCTCCCACCGTATTGAATCCCGTCCGCAGCCCCGCGGAGACCAGATGACCGAGCAGCCCGCCCGGAGGAATCGCACCACGCACGTCGGGCACTTGCCAGAGCGTCAGCAATGTGGGAACCATCGCCACAAGCATCGAATACCCTGCCAATTTGATGGCCGGCGAGTCCATCGGTTCGCTCCGAAACCACCGATATCCGAGCAGAAAAATTCCCACCGGCAGGAGAAATGCGGCATAGCCAAAGCCTTGAAAGAACAAGTCCGCCCCATAGGCGCCCACGGGCCCAATCCAGTTCCGGGCCGCGTGGAGATCGGGTGAATCGGCGGAGACGTTGAACGACGGATCGTGAGGGCTGTAGGAAAGCAGCGCGAGAGCGATCAATACAGCGATCGTCACGCCCAGAAATCCAAGCAATTCGTTCAAGCGGTTATTTTCAGTCGGAGTCAGAACGCGCACACAAATCTCCTCGCTATCGGGGAAGGTGCTCGTCGCAGGGCTGGGTGCGCGGGCGCTGTCGCGCGGATCCCATCTGGAATTACGAGAGCAACGCAATGACTATACCAAAGCCGGCCCGGTAGGCAAGAAAGATTAGCGGAGAGCGTGTTTGCTATTAGCACAAGCAGGAAATAGCTCGTGTTTCGCCCGCCGTTACCGGCTGCGGAACAACCGCGGAACAGATAAATCGATCCTGCTGCCAGTCCCGTCAGGGACGAAAGGACGTAGCCCACCGCGCTTGCCGTGAACGAAGTGAAGGGGAGCGGCGGGGCCATTTTCGCGTGGAGAACTAAGCCCCGTAGGGGCGGCACATAGCTCCTCCAACATCCGCTTGATTTCAATTCTTACTGCCCAAGCCTCGACGCCCAAACCAACACCGCAATTCCCACAATAATTCGATACACCGCGAACGGCGCAAATCCCCGCCGTCTCACGTAGGCCATAAACCACGCCACGGATCCATACGCGACCACAAACGAAACCACGAAGCCAATCCCGAGCACCACCCATCCGTGCGCGTCCATCACGATCACGCCGATCGGATTCTCTGTCTTTCCCATGAGTGATTTCAGCAGGTCATAACAGGTCGCCACCACCATCGTCGGAATCGAAAGGAGAAACGAAAACTCCAGCGCCGACGCGCGTGACATCCCCGCTAGTTGCCCCGCTGCAATCGTCGACATCGAACGCGAAGTCCCAGGAAAAACAGCCGAAAGTATCTGGCACGCGCCAATCCAAATCGCCTGTCCCAGGCTCATGTCTTCCATATGCCAGGTGTGAATTCGGCCTCCAACGGCCCCGGGCCCGGCCGCTTCGGCCTTGGCGTTCATCGCGTCAATGATCCACATGACGATTCCGCCGATCAGCAGGGCGCTTCCCATGACGTACAAACTCTCCAGTTGTTTGCCAATCACTTTAGTTAGCAAGAACGCCGGTATCGCCGTGACCACGAATGCGATGGCCGTGAGGCTCAGTGGATGCGTCAGGAAAGTCCGGTCGCCGCGTTCGCCTCGCGGAAATGTGGACAGAAATTTCGCGATGCGCGCACGGAAATAAATCGGTAGAACCGCGATCGCGCCCAGTTGGATCGCAATCGTGTACATTTTCCAATAACCGCTATACAAGCTCACATTCATCAGCGCTTCAGCGATGCGCAGATGCGCGGTCGAGCTGACGGGCAGATACTCTGTCAGTCCTTCAACAATGCCGAGCAACACGGATAACAGATAATCGTTCAAGTGTCCTCCCGGAAGGACCAAAGTGTCCATCCGATATCGTCAGTAGCGCCGGCGTCCCGCCGGCTCCTCGGTCTTTCTTGGAACCACAAAACCGCCGGCAAGATGGCGGCTCTACCTCAGCACGCTGCCCTATCGGTCCGTTATTTCGTCCCGGAAATAATTATCATGATTTGCAGAACCGCCGATTCCTGCGGGCCCTTTGAATTTCAAATCTCAAATTTTAAATACCCTCCTCAAAAGTTTTCCAAATACCTCCAAAGAAAAGTATCAGCGTTTCGCCGCGTCGCGCACCTCAACCAGATCCTTCCCCATCTGAAAAGCGTCACGCCCCCGCCCATAATAATCCTCGATTGTTACGAGCTGACGATAGCCATGCTTTCTCCAAAGGGCAATCGCAGCTTTGTTGGTTGTTGCGGTTTCAAGAACCATGCGTTTCCCGCCTCGCGAGGCCCCTTCCTTCTCGCCCGCCGCCAGCAGCAGTGAGCCGATCCCTTGGCGCCGATAGGTTTCGAGAACGTCCAGCGTGATGATATGTCCCTCGTCGGGGGCCAGCTCGGTCAGGATGAATCCCGCGACGTTGCCGCCCGATTCCGCCAGCAGGCAATAGCAGCCCTTCGCGCGAAGATAAACTTTCATCTCGAACCGTCCATACGCGATCCCCTCGGGAAAGCAGACTTGGTCGATCCGATAGAGAGTTTCAAAATCAGAGGGGAGGTAAGAGCGCAGTTGAGCTGGAGAAGAAGCCACGCCGCCGGCTCACAATTCGAGAATTACGGGAAGAATCAATGGCCGCTTTGAGGTCTGTTTCTTGAGATAGCGTCGCAGATCTACGCGAATTTTTTCCTTGATGACGCCCCAGTCGGTCTTTTCCTCCGGATTCGACTGCTCCACGGTCTTGAGAATGACCTCGCGTGCGCCGGCGATCAATTCCTGGCCATTGTCCGACGGCATGAATCCGCGTGTCACGATTTCCGGCTGCGACTCGAGCTTTCCCGTGTGCTTGTTGATGGCGATGATCGGCACGACTACGCCGTCCTCGGAGAGATGCTGCCGGTCGCGTATGACGAGTTCTTCGATCTCCTCGAGCGACCCGGAATCGACGCACACGCGCCCCGCCGTCACCGGATCGCGTCGGAACGCGGCGTCGTCGGTGAATTCAATCGTCTGGCCGTCTTCGAGCAGGAATATTTCCCCGGACACCGTGCCTACCGTGTGCGCCAGCGCGGCATGCCGGAACAGTTGGCGATATTCCCCGTGCACGGGAATGAAGTAGCGCGGCCTCACGAGGTTCAGCAAAAGTTTCTGTTCTTCCTGGCTCGCATGCCCCGAGACATGGACCGTTCCGCCGTCATTGTCGTAGTAAACCAGCGCGCGCTTGCGGAACATATGGTCCAGCATCCGGAAGATGGCTTTTTCATTCCCCGGAATGATGCGCGCCGAGAGGATTACCGTGTCCCGCTCATCGAGCGTGAGCAGCCGGTGCGTATCCACCGCGATGCGCGAAAGGGACGACATCGGCTCCGCCTGGCTGCCGCTCACCAGGATCATCACTTGCGCCCGGCGGCCGCCGCAATATTCACGATCTGCTGGATGCGCGGTATCGACGAGGCAAAGCACGATACGAGGACCTTGCGCGTCGCCGCCCGCGTCAGTTCTTCTATGCGGGGTCGGACCATCCGCTCCGAAGGCGTGAATCCCGGGCGCTCGACGTTCGTGCTGTCGCTGAACAGCGCCAGCACGCCTTCCGCTCCGTACTGCGCGAATGCGTGCAAATCAAACGGCTGCCCGTCGATCGGCGTGAGGTCCATCTTAAAATCGCCAGTATGAATCACGATTCCCACGGGCGTGCGAATGGCCAGCGCCACGCAGTCAATCGTGCTGTGCGTTACGCTAATGAACTCGACTTCAAACGGTCCTACTTCCAGCTTGCGCCCCGGAATCACTTCGCGCATGTCCGCCTTCTCAAGCAGACCGTGTTCTTCCAAACGCTTGTGCACCAAGGCGAGCGTAAATCGCGTCCCGTAGATGGGCGCGTTCAGGTCGCGCAAAATGTAGGGCAGCGCCCCGATGTGGTCTTCATGCCCGTGCGTCAGCAGGATAGCCCGCAGGTGCTGCCGGTTCTGCTTCAAGTAGGTGATATCCGGAATCACGATATCGACGCCCAGTAGCTCCACCTCGGGAAACATCATCCCCGCATCGATCAAAATCATGTCATCGCCCGTGCGCAGCACGAGCATATTCATGCCAAACTCGCCCAGTCCGCCCAGGGGAATTGCCAAAAGAGAAGGTTTCGTCAATGCAGCTCGTGTCCTCGTGCGAGACTCACAATCGTATCACAAGGCCAAGCGGGAAATTGAGGAAGCAGAGCACGAAAAGCGGGCCAGTTTCTGACAGGCCGGCTTATCGAGAGCTAGCCTCCATCAATTAGGGGCGAATAGCCTCGATGGGCGTAAGCGGGATTGAGACAGACGGCTGTCATTTCTGGACTGGAACAACAAAAATAGATTTTCCCGCTTTGTCTGATCATCTCCGGGCTGGCTAACTCTTCTCCTTCGGCGGAAATCAGAAGAGCGATGACCGTTAGAAAATGCTGCTGATCACGCCGCCTTCGGCGCGAACCGCGGCGCCGTTGATCACAAGTGCCTGCGTGCTGGCGACGAAGGCAACGACAGCGGCAACTTCATCGGGCGTCTCAAAACGCTTGAGAAGAGAGGTGGGCCGCCCCTTCTCGAAGAACATCTTCTCCATATCGGCTTTCGAGATGTTGTTTTGTTTGGCCAAGCTGTCCAGGAAGGCGCCGACTCCCTCGGACTTAGTGGGCCCGGCCAGAACGGAATTCACAGTGACTCCGGTCGCCGCGACCGACTGCGAGAGACCTCGAGCAATCGCAACCTGCGCCGTTTTGGTCATGCCGTAATGCACCATCTCGGTGGGAATCATCTGCGAGGATTCGCTGGAAATAAAAATCACGCGGCCCCAGTCTTTCTTCAGCATGCCCGGTAGATACTTGCGAGTGAGACGCACGCCGCTGAGCACGTTGACCTCGAAGAAACGCAACCACTCTGCGTCGGGAATTTCCAGGAAGGGCTTGGGATCAAAAATGCCGAGGTTGTTGACGAGCACATCCGCTTCCGGCGCCTTCTTGAGAAATGTATCCACGCCGTCCGCCGTGCCGAGATCGGCGGCGACGCCGCGCGCGTCCGCTCCGGGCACGCGCTGACGGATTTTTTCGAGCGCCTCGGCAACGCGGGCTTCCGTGCGGCCGTTGATGATCACTCTCGCGCCTTCCGCCGCCAGCGCGGTTGCGATGGCCAGACCGATTCCCGCGGTTGAGCCGGACACGACGGCGATTTTACTTTGCAGTCCAAGATTCATTTTTGTCCTCCAAGCGAGACGGACCGGAAAGTCCGCCGCTAAACGATGTTCTGCAGCCGCTCACAGTATCGGTGCTCACACATGACCGTGCAAGGACCGCCACGTTGGTCGTATAGATTGCACAAGCGAGGTTTCCGTAGCTCGGGAAAATGCCCCGTAGATGGGCGAAAAATGACCATTTGGAGGACTCTTGTGGCGGTTGGCGGAATTCTAGGCAGGGGAGGTTCAGGCGGGCTCTGAAGCTCGCCGTGGGCCTTTAACCGGCGGACTACTCTTCACGCCTCGACAGGTTCACTGATCGCAAATCCCCCTCGCAGTGAGCTTTGAGGCCCGGCCACGTCTGGCGGTCGATAATTTCCGGCCTCCGCCAAACCGAATGTAGTTTTCCTTCCTTCGCGCCTGATTTACCGCCCACTCCCGATTCACTGGATTCTCGGAAATTGACCCATTACCGAGACGCGCGAAAGCATCCCATGCCAAACGAGATCACTCCCCTCCGCCCGCAAACAACCGCGCAATCGCCACTAGCACGACCGCGCCGAGCGTCGCGGCCGCAATGCTGTAGAGGACGCCGCCGCCAAAAATCCCCAGCTTCGTGAAAATCCATCCGCCGAGCACTGCGCCCACCAATCCGAGGATCACATTTGCAATGCAGCCGAAACCCCGGCCGCGCGAAACCTTTCCCGCAAGCCAGCCGGCGATGAGACCGACGAGCAGCCATCCAATCAAGGTACGCGGCACGGTGAAGAAAAAGAGGTGCATGGAGTGCTCCTTCTCCGGCAAGCTCCAACTAGAGCCCGCGCGCGCTACGCGGGTTCCTGTTGCGTCATGCAGTGTATCGTACCCAGGCCCAGAACAAGATCGAGACATGCAATTCCAATAATTTTTCGGCCCGGAAACAAATCAGCAAGCTTAGTGAGGGCCACGGCGTCATTCGGGTCGTTAAACGTCGGTACGAGCACAATTTGATTCGCAATATAAAAATTAGCATAGCTCGCGGGAAGCCGTTGCCCATCGAAATACACGGGCGCGGGCATGGGCAATGTTTCAACGCGCAGCATGTGGCCGTCCTGATCTTTCATCTCGCGAAGCAGAGCAAGATTCTCCTGCAACGGCGTGTAATTCGCTTCGGACGGATCTTTTTCAATTACGGTCACCACCGTTGTAGGATCCACAAAGCGCGCCAGATCGTCCACGTGGCCGTGCGTGTCGTCCCCCGCGATCCCGTTCTTGAGCCACAATACGTGCGTCACGCCGAGAAAGTCCCGAAAGATTTCTTCCAATTCCTTGCGTGAAACCCCCGGATTCCGCGCTTGCACCGGACTCAGCAGGCATTCCTCTGTCGTGAGCAGCGTACCGCAACCGTTTACGTCGATGCTGCCTCCCTCGACCACCACGCGCCGCCCGCGAAAGTCGGGACGCCACTGTCTCCACTTGAGCTTCGCAGCGAGCCGGTCGTTCGCGGCGTCATCCTTCTTCCAATCGTCATACTTGGCCCAAGCATTGAAATGCCAATTCGTAACCGCACTCTCGCCTTTTTCATTGCGCACAAAAATCGGCCCGAAATCCCGAATCCACCCGCGATTTGTGGGAATGTGAAAGAAATCCACGCCCGAAAGATTCGCGCCAGCCTTTTTCAAAATCCCGCGAACAGCCCTCTCCGCGCCCGCGTTCACAACAAGTATCCGCACGCGTTCCACTTGAGCCAGGCGCCGCACAATATCCGCATAGACCCACGGAATGGGCGCGAATTTCCCAGGCCAGTCCGTTTTTTCATGGGGCCACGCAAGCCAGGTGGCCGCGTGCGGCTCCCACTCCGCTGGCATCCGGTAACCGAGCCCGAGGGGTGTGGGCTTCACTCGTGCCATCGATTCAAAATGGGAGCGTATGCATCAATGCGCCGATCCCGCAGGAACGGCCAGTTGCGGCGCACCTCTTCGACGCGCTTCGGATCGCACTCCACCAGCAGAATTTCTTCCTTGTCCGCGGAAGCCTCGGCCAGAATTTGCCCGAAGGGATCGCAAACGAACGAATGCCCCCAGAATTCCAGCCCGCTTTCCGGAGAGCCTTCAAAGCCGACGCGGTTCACGGACGCAACAAATACTCCATTCGCGATGGCATGTGAACGTTGAATGGTCCGCCAGGCATCGAGCTGCGCCGCCCCAAATTCCCGTTTCTCCGACGGATGCCAGCCGATCGCCGTGGGATAAAAAAGAATGTTCGCCCCGCCCAGACTTGAGAGGCGCGCTCCCTCCGGATACCACTGATCCCAACAGACCAGCACGCCGATGCGCGCGAACCGCGTATCGAAATTCGGGAATCCCAGGTCTCCCGGCGTGAAGTAAAATTTTTCGTAGTAAAGCGGGTCGTCCGGAATGTGCATCTTGCGATATTTGCCGAGCAGCGCGCCGCCGGCGTCAATCGCAACGGCCGTATTGTGATAAATTCCAGCCGCCCGCCGCTCAAAGAGCGATCCGATGATCACGACCTTCAAACTGCGCGCGAGTTTCGACAGCGCCTCCGTAGAAGGTCCTGGAACCGGTTCCGCAAGCTCGAACAGGTCCGCATTTTCTTCCCGGCAAAAATATTGCGAACGAAACAATTCCTGCAGGCAAATAATTTGCGCGCCCCGTTTCGCAGCTTCCTGAATGCGTGCTTCCGCCTTGGCGAAATTCTCCCTAGGATCGAGCGAGCAACTCATCTGGATTAAGCCTACTGTGAATTTTTCCGCCATTCCCGAATCATAGCATCATCTTTTTGGTTTTGAATCGCAGACATTTTCCCGAGCGGCGATTTCTGGAGGAGGACGATCAGGGAATTGCAAGCAAAATTGGGCTGCATGTCATACCGAGAAGCGAAGCGGCTAGAACTCTCTCCCTAATTTCAAATCTCAAATTTCAGATTTCAAATGGTGTCGCGAAGCACGATTGGATATTTCCCGGAAGGGAGAGAGGCAGCTTAGTCGTCTTCGCCAATCATGATCGCCGCGGCAAGCACGGTTGTCCACAGCCCGCGCTTATCTCCCACAGCCGATTGTGTGATGTTCATCGTGCGGACGATTTTGTTGGAAATCCGGTAGACCTCTTTTTTTTCGTCCCAGGAAAGATCGGGGTCGAATTCCACGTTCAGAGTCGTGGCCAGCATCTCGGCCGCCAGCTCTTCGGTATATTCCCCGGCTACTTCCTCGGTCTCGCCGAACGAGTGATGCTCGGAAAGGTATCCATACATCGACTTGTCGGCCGGAAGTGCCAGCCCAATCCCCGCGGCGATTAGCCGGTGCGCCTCGCGTGTCGAGTTTTCGCTGATGACAGTGAACGCAACCTGCCCCGGCTCGATGTGCTTCAGCCCTTCGCTGCGAGATATTAGTTTGCAGTTGGGAGGAAAAATGGAGGACACGCGTACGATGTTGCATGCCGCGATTCCCGCGCTCCGCAATGCGAGCTCAAAACTCGAGAGCCGCTCCCGATGCTTTCCGACACCTTTGGTGAGGAAAATCTTTTTCGCAACGAACGCCATGAGGGGTGCCGGAGTGCGGTGCCTCCTAAGTCGTGCCCGAGACTTGCGTGAAAACTTTTACGCGTGCGGAAAAGTAACAAGAACACCGCACACTGTCAATCAATTTCCCCGCCTCGTGCCGATTACATGTGCCGGTTTTCATAACATGTGAGCGCTACGCGGATATTTAACGCCATTAATCTACCTGGAAAAGCTTGAGGAACTGCATTAGGGTGGGAGACAGTGAAGTCAGGGCTCGCAAGTCTTTTTGTGTGAAGTCGGGTCCCGCGTTCGATGCCGAGTGGCCCTTGCGCGATATTTGAACGACTCCTATGACCTTCGTTCCATCCACGATTGGCGCGCTCATCATCTTGTGGATCGACTCTCCCGGGTGGCGGCCGAGCGGCACTCCCTCGAACACGCTCGCATGGCGTGACGTGTTGAAAGTATTTGTAAGTTCAGCCTTGCGTTCCCGCGCAGTCCGCGCCGCGAGCGCGTTCGTGCTGCTCAGGGGGATACTGCCAATTACGGACAATTTTTCAGGAATCACGAACTTAAGGATTTTATTTTTCTGACTAACCGTAAGAATCGCCACCTCGTCGGGGGCCACCTCGAACATTTTCCCCAATGCCGCAGCCATCTTCGCAAGTTCCTCCGTGGCCGGCGGATGCCCCGTATGAACCATGCTGTCCAGCAGCGATCCCAGATCAACGGCTTGCTTTTCGCTCATCAATATTCTCCGATGCCGATTCCCTGGCTGCCATTATATCCAAAACAATTCTACAAAATTCTATGAAATTCCGGCGTGTGCCGTCTTGATATGTTGCCGCGAATTCCCTATACTGATGCTTCTCATCAATCTGAGTCGGAGCCTGGATGCCCGCGTCTGAAGTCGACCTAAGAAATTACCGCCCATTCCCACGCAGCAAGTTACAAATCCTTCGGGTACGGGCCCTACGCACCGTCGCCGTAGCGCCGGCGTCCCGCCGGCTGTTTGCACTCTCTTTGATCCCCGGGAGTGTCAGCAGAAGCCGCCACTCTCTCGCCAGGGAATTAGATTCAGGAGTCGCAAGATGACGGAATCAGCGGGATCGCACCCGCACGCAGTCGCCAGCAATCGCTTCATGATCTTTTGGGCCAGCGTGATTGGCAAAAAAGTCGTCATGGCGGTTACGGGCGCGGTCCTGATCCTCTTCGTAATCGCTCACCTGGCGGGCAATCTCAAGATCTTTTCCGGCCAGGAAGAAATTAACGCCTACTCGCGATTTTTGCGGGAAGCAGGCTGGCCGGAACTCGGCTACGGACAACTTCTCTGGATCGTCCGGATCGTGCTCCTGGTCTGCGCGTTCCTTCACATTACCGCCGCCATTCAGCTCACTCGCATGAACTGGCAGGCACGCCCCGTAGACTATGAATCTCGAAGAGATGTCGTTTTATATCGTGGCTATGGCAGCGCTCAGCCTGCACCTCGATCACGGCATCTGGAGCATGTTCCAGACGCTCGGCTGGGCCACGGTTCATAACACGAAAAGCCTTAGGACGTTTTCCCGAATCGTTGCAATCTTAATTTTCGCCGGCTTTGTCTCCGTGCCCATTTCGGTGCTCGCGGGCTGGCTCCACTGAGGGGAGTAGGAGCAGGCTCCACTTTCACGCCCGACACATCCTGTGAAGCGTGGAGTCTGCCAGAAAAAGAGATGCTTGAATCCAAAATTCCATCCGGTCCGATTGAACAGAAGTGGGAAAAGTCCCGCTTCGAAATGAAGCTGGTCAATCCCGCGAATCGCCGCAAGCACTCCGTCATCATCGTGGGCTCCGGACTTGCCGGTGCCGCCGCCGCTGCTTCGCTCGGCCAGCAAGGTTATCCTGTTGATTGCTTTTGCTTCCAGGACAGCCCGCGCCGCGCCCATTCGATCGCCGCGCAGGGTGGCATCAACGCCGCCAAGAACTACCGCAACGACGGAGACAGCATCTTCCGCCTCTTCTATGACACGGTGAAGGGCGGAGACTTTCGCGCTCGCGAGGCCAACGTCTATCGCTTGGCGCAGATCAGCGTCAACATCATCGACCAGTGCGTGGCGCAGGGCGTCCCGTTTGCGCGGGAGTATGGCGGACTCCTCGACACTCGTTCGTTCGGCGGTGTGCAGGTTTCGCGCACCTTCTACGCGCGCGGCCAGACGGGGCAGCAATTACTGTTAGGCGCGTATCAGGCGCTCGAAGAGCAAGCAGCCGCAGGCACCGTGAAGATGCACACCCGCAGCGAGATGCTTGACCTTGTCCTCGTCAACGGCAAGGCGCGCGGCATTATTACGCGCAACCTCGTAACCGGCGCAATCGAGTCCCACGCCGCCGACGTCGTGGTCCTCGCGACCGGAGGCTATGGCAATGTTTTCTATCTCTCCACCAACGCGAAGGGCTCGAACACGACCGCCATCTGGCGGGCGCACCGGCGCGGCGCCCTGTTTGGCAATCCATGCTTCACACAGATTCATCCGACTTGCATCCCCGTCAGCAGTGAGCATCAGTCGAAGCTAACGTTAATGTCCGAATCCCTCCGGAATGATGGCCGCGTATGGGTCCCCAGGAAAAATGGCGACGATCGCGCTCCCGGCGCCATTCCCGAGGACGAACGCGATTATTACCTCGAGCGGCGTTACCCAAGCTTCGGGAATCTCGTCCCCCGCGACGTCGCGTCTCGTGCCGCGAAAGAAGTCTGCGACGAAGGTCGCGGCGTAGGCCCGGGTGGCCAGGGCGTCTACCTCGACTTCGCCGACGCCATTCGCCGTCTGGGAGAGTCGCAAGTCCGTGAAAAATACGGCAACCTCTTCGACATGTACGAAGAAATCACTGGAGAGAACGCCTACAAAGCCCCGATGCGAATTTTTCCCGCGGTCCATTACACGATGGGTGGCTTGTGGGTCGATTACCACTTGATGTCGACCATCCCGGGACTCTTCGTCGCCGGCGAAGCCAACTTTTCCGACCACGGCGCCAACCGTCTCGGCGCGAGCGCCCTGATGCAGGGCCTGGCCGACGGTTATTTCATTCTGCCGTATACGCTTCCCAACTACATCGCCTCGAGTGCACTCGAAAAGGTCGACACGTCGCACCCCGCGTTCGCGGCCGCCAAAGAGGAAGTCATGAAGCGCGTCACGACCATGGTAAACATCCGCGGCAAGCGGACCGTCGATTCCATCCACAAGGAACTTGGCAGAATGATGTGGGAGAACTGTGGCATGGCCCGGTCCGAAGCCGGCCTCAAAAGCAATCTCGCCAGAATTCCCGAGTTGCAAGAAGAGTTCTGGAAGAACGTCAACATCATCGGGACGGGTGAGGAACTAAACCAGTCGCTCGAAAAGGCCGGCCGCGTCGCGGACTTCCTGGAACTCGGCGAGCTCATGTGCATTGACGCTCTGCAACGCGCCGAATCCTGCGGTGGCCACTTTCGTGTGGAGAGTCAGACGCCCGAGGGCGAAGCCCTGCGCGATGACGAGCACTTCTCCTACGTTTCCGCTTGGGAGTGGAAGGGAGGAGGCGGGCATTGGGAATTTCACAAGGAGCCCCTCGCCTTCGAGCACGTTCACTTGGCCCAGAGGAGCTACAAGTAGACATGAACCTCACCCTCAAAATCTGGCGTCAGCAAAGCGCCAAGGTGCCCGGCGCATTTGCTGTCTATCACGTGCAAGGCGTGACGCCGGACATGTCCTTCCTCGAGATGCTCGACTTACTCAACGAAAATCTTCAGGCCAAGGGTGAACCTCCCGTAGCTTTCGAGCACGATTGCCGCGAGGGAATCTGCGGCGCATGCGGTTTTCTGATCAATGGAGTGGCTCACGGAGGGCGGCGCGGCACCACGGTCTGCCAGCTTTCCATGCGTTTCTTTAATGACGGCGATTCCGTGACTCTTGAACCCTGGCGCGCCCGCGCATTTCCCGTCCTCCGCGATTTGGCTGTCGATCGGTCTCCATTCGATCGAATTATTCAGGCCGGCGGCTTCATTACGGCTCCCACCGGTGGCGCACCGGAGGCCAACGCGATCCTCGTTCCCAAGGATTCAGCCGAAACCGCGTTTGACGCGGCCGCCTGCATCGGATGCGGCGCGTGCGTCGCCGCATGTCCCAACGCGGCCGCGATGCTCTTCACCGCGGCGAAAATTACTCATCTCAATTCACTTCCGCAGGGACAACCGCAGCGCGATCGCCGCACGTTGAGCATGGTCGCGGCCATGACCAAGGAGCTCTTTGGCAGTTGCACCAATCATGGCGAGTGCGAAGCGGTGTGCCCCAAAAAAATTCCCATCGAGTTCATCGGAAAGATGAACCGCGACCTGATTCGCGCAACGCTCCACCACCGCGGCGACTAGACGTAACCTGGTCCCGTCCTGCATTTAAGGGGACGGTCCCTGTAGCGCCCGCCTTCAGGCGGGCATCTACTTGAAATGAGAGTGTCGCCCCAAGCGCGGCGCCACAAATTTCATGCACTCTGACGATATCCCCTCTCGTGCCCGCCAAATCCACTCTACAAGCATCGTCTTCGACACCCACGCCGATACACCCCAGCGATTTCTCTTCGATCATTTTGATCTAGGCTCCCGAGACACCGAAGGCGGCGTCGATATTCCCAGGATGCGCGAAGGCGGCATCGGCGCAATCTTCTTCGCCCTCTGGGTTCCAGTTGACATTACGGGATTAAAGGCCACTCGCCGCGCGCTCGATCTGCTGGATTCCGTGAACGAGCAGATTCGCCGCCACCCGGATGACCTGATGCTTGCCACCAGTTCCGGCGAAGTCCGCGCCGCCCGCGTGCAAGGGAAAATCGCCATCCTGATGGGCGTCGAAGGCGGTCACGCCATCGACAACAATCTCGATGTTCTGCGCGACTTTTTCGCGCGCGGCGTGCGTTACATGACGCTAACGCACAACGCCCCGACCGATTGGGCCGATTCATCGAACCACTCCACGGCCTCACCGAATTCGGCAGGGAAGTGATTCGTGAAATGAACCGGCTCGGCATGCTGGTCGATATTTCCCACGTATCCGACGAAACCTTCTACAACGTCCTGGAAACCTCTCGCGCGCCGGTGATCGCGTCACACTCCTGTTGCCGTGCGATTTGTAACTCCCCGCGCAATTTGACCGACGACATGATCAAGGCCCTCGCGGCGCGTGGCGGAGTAATCCACATCACTTTTCACAACGCCTTCTTGAGCCAGCACTATGCCGAGGCCACCCGCTCCCCAGCCTCTGGATGGATCGCCAGCCTCGAATCGATAGATAAAAAATACGGAGAGAACGAAGCTCGCAAGCTCGCCGATGGCCAGCGGCTGAGTGACGACTTAGTCCGCGCAGGAAAGTTGCCGGAGGTGAGTTGGGAAAAAATCATCGAACACGTCGATCACGCCGCCCGCCTCGTAGGCGCCGCACACGTCGGCCTGGGGTCGGACTTTGACGGCGCCTTCATGCCCGCGGGAATGGAAGACGCCTCAAAATTACCGATGATCACCGAATCCTTACTACGGCGAGGCTATCCGGAATCCGACGTGCGGAAAATCCTGGGGGAGAACACGCTCCGCGTAATGTCCGAAACAGAACGAATCGCCCGTGAAATGCAGACGGGGAAACTCTAAACTCTGATTGCACACGGTTGCAGGCTTTGTGGCGCGGTCAGACCGGGACGGGTTATTCGATTGCTGTATCGAATTCTCCTTCCTCTTCAAGCGGAAGACCTATAAGGACCGCGCAAACGAGAAAAGTAAGTGTAACGGTGCGGTTATCTAAACCTTCTAGTCAGAGACACAAAATCACGGCATAATGCTTTCCGCAACTCGGGCGCGGGCCCTGCGCGTCGTTGCCATAGCGCTGGCTTCGGCGCGTCGGCGACTGGAGTCCGCTAAAATTTGGAGGCATAAAGACATCATGGGTCACTACTTTAAGATTTTGGTCCTGGCAACTCTGACTGTCGCCGTTTCAGCAGCAGCCCAAACGCCGGGCTCGAGCAAACCTCCAGCCGGGACGCAGGTGCCGGCCGGAAAAATGCCTCCAGGGGCGAGGCTCGCTCGTTTTGATCCCTCGCTGCTGCAGCCAGGGTCCCTGCGCGCGAAGGCTCCAGAAGTCTACGAAGTGAAGGTCGTCACAACCGTGGGCGACTTCGGCCTCAAGATCACGCGTGCGTGGGCGCCGAATGGCGCCGACCGGTTCTACAACCTCATCCTCCATCATTTTTACGATGGCGCCGCTTTTTTCCGGGTCCTGCCCGGATTCATGGCGCAGTTCGGACTGAACCCCTATCCCGAGGTTTCTCGCGCGTGGGATAAAGCCATTATCAAGGACGATCCCGTCGTGCAGAGCAACCACCGCGGATTTATCACCTACGCAATGGCCGGACCGAATACGCGGACCACGCAGGTATTCATCAACTACGGCAATAACGAACGCCTGGACAAGGACGGCTTCGCGCCCTTCGGCGTGGTCACCGGCGGCATGGAAGTCGTCGACAAGCTGTACAGCGGCTACGGCGAGGGCGCCCCGGGTGGTCGCGGCCCGGATCAAGGGTTAATCGGGAATCAAGGCCGGGAGTATCTCGAGAAAATGTTCCCGAAATTGGACACGATCAAGAGTGCATCGTTAGTTCCGACGCAGCCCGCAGGCAGGTAAAGCGGGCAGGGGCTGAATCGCGTGCGGGTATATTTGGGGCCCGCTTGAATTTGGTGACAGGGGTCATCGTCCATGGTTCCGGTAATCTAGATTTTCCACACTCCAGCGAAGAGAGGGATGCGGACTCCGCTTGGAGCGGCTAAGATACGGACTCGAAGAATGGCTTCCCCCTTCATAGAAAAACAGGGAACCCTCGTCAGTGAACAACCGGGCGCACTGGAGTCGGCCCGGACTGGCGGATCCGTCTGGGATCCGTCTGGAGCCTGTGGCTCGAGAAGGATCAGGCCGTAGCTGTTTGCTTCGCCCTGACCGCTTGCGTTGTCCACTTCCTGTTCAACGGTGGTTACGGATATTTCCGCGATGAACTCTACTACGCGGCTTGCGGGCAGCATCTAGCCTGGGGATATGTGGACCAGGCCCCGTTGGTTGCCGTGGTGGCGCGGTTGTCGCGAATGTTATTCGGCGATTCACTGCGCTCCTTGCGCTTTTTCCCGGCACTTTCTTCCGGTGCGAAGATTCTTCTTACAGGTTGGATCGTCCGCGAGCTCGGCGGACGCCGCTACGCGCAAGTGCTCGCGGGCACGGCCATGCTCCTGTGCCCCATCTACCTGACCATGGACAATTTCTTGTCCATGAACGCATTTGAACCTGTTTTGTGGATGCTTTGTGTCGCTATCGCTCTCCGAATCATCCGCACAGGCCAGCAACATCTCTGGTTGCTGTTCGGTTTGGTCGCGGGCATCGGGATATTGAATAAGCACTCGACGCTCCTTTTTGGATTTGCATTTTCCCTCGCATTGGTCGCCACCAGGCAGCGGCGCCTTTTGCAAAGTGTCTGGATTTGGGCTGGTGCGCTTATCGCCGTTGCGCTTTTTCTACCGAACATGCTCTGGGAGATCCACAATCACTGGCCCACGCCGGAAATCCTCCGAAATGTGGATCAGTACAAGAACGCGCACGTCTCCTGGCTCGGGTTTATCGGCCAGCAGGCGCTGCTGATACATCCGCTGGCCACGCCCATCTGCCTGGCAGGGCTTTGGTATTTTCTTTGGAGCCGCCAGGGCAGGGAATTCCGTTTCCTCGGGTGGACCTACTTGTTCCTTCTCCTTCAGCTTTTAATTTTCCGGGGGCGCATTTATTATTTGGCGCCCGCATATCCAATGCTTTTCGCGGCGGGCGCGGTGGCGATCGAGTCCTGGATTGAAACAATGGTGCGGGCTCCGCTTGCTTACCCTGAGTCCCAAGGGGGAAATCGCCCCGATAGGACGGGTCCCCAAAGCGCAAATTGGAATTGGATGAAGACGGCGATTCTGGCCCCTCTGGTCGTCGGTGGCCTCGTCGCGGCGCCGCTCGCCATCCCCATTCTGCCGCTTGAGACTGCCGTCGCATACGCGAATTTCTGGGATGTAAACCGCGTGCGGGTAGAAATTCAACCGAGCGGAAAATTACCTCAGTTTTTTGCGGACATGATGGGGTGGCAACAGCAGGTCGATGTCGTCGCAGGTGTCTTTCAGTCCCTCCCCGCGGACGATCAGCCAAAGGCAGCGATCTTGACGAGAAACTATGGCCAGGCCGGCGCCATCGAATATTTCGGACCGTCTTATGGCTTGCCCCGCCCCATCAGCGGCCACAACAACTACTACCTCTGGGGGCCGCAACAATACACCGGGGAAGTCGTAATCACGGTAGGAATTCCAATGGAGAAGTTGCAGCCACTCTTCCAACACATCGAGCTGGCAGCCACCATTCGCAACGATTACGCCATCCCCGAAGAAAACAACCTCCCCATCTACATCTGCCGCGACCCGAAAATGACGCTCCAAAAAGCCTGGCCAAGTCTGAAATTCTACGGATAACAGACTACGTACGCCTCTTCCGGTTCAAAACTTGATAAGGATCTGAC
>WNGI01001566.1_pt1 | contig 19202 bp, 20 predicted proteins | sample 5400621 | NCBI WGS metagenome assembly WNGI01 (sample SAMN13153374, study PRJNA577476) | soil metagenome | isolation source: 20 cm soil or saprolite under Garry oak tree replicate 1 | place: USA:California | collected 2016-06-15
TTCTCCCCGTCATCATACGGGTTTCGGCCAGGCCGAGGGTGCCACACGGCCCTTCAGGAGATCAAGCGGACGTGGCTGGGGACAGCCTGGTTCGTGGAAGGTGATATCGCCGCATGCTTCGACAGTTTGGACCATTCGGTCATGCTGTCGATCCTGGGCGAGAAGATCCACGACGGCCGCTTCCTGCGGCTGATGAAAGGGCTGTTCGAGGCCGGGTACTTGGAGGAGTGGACGTACCACGCCACCCTGAGCGGGACTCCGCAAGGGGGGGTTGTCAGCCCCATTCTCTCCAACATCTACCTCGACGCCCTGGACAGGTTCGTCGAGAAGACACTGCTTCCAGCGCACAACCAAGGGACCCAAAGGAAGCTGAATCGGCAGTACGCATGCCTGAACAAGCGGGCTCACCGCTTGGCGAGCCAGGGCCGTACCGAGGAAGCACGAGTGCTGCGCCGGCAGAAGCAAACTATGCCGACCCAGGTGCTCAACGACCCTGACTACCGCCGTCTGAGGTACTTGCGCTACGCCGACGACTTCCTGCTCGGGTTCGTCGGGCCACGAAGCGAGGCCGAGGAGATCAAGCGCCAACTCGGCGAGTTCCTGCGGAGCCAACTCAAGCTGGAGCTCTCTGAGGCCAAGACGCTGATCACCCACGGGCGGAGCCAAGCCGCCCGTTTCCTCGGCTATGAGGTCACCGTCCTCCACGACAATCGCCAGCGTGACCGGCGTGGCCGCCGAACCATCAACGGCCAGATCGGATTGAAAGTGCCAGGCGACGTCGTGCGGGCCAAGTGCGCCCCCTACCTGCGAAACGGCAGGATCGTCCCTCGGGTGGAACGGATCAACGGGTCGGTCCACGACATCGTTGTCCGCTTCCAGTTGGAGTTCCGGGGGCTTGTCGAGTACTACCGGTTGGCTGTCAACCTGCGTCTGCTCAGCCGACTCAAGTGGGTGATGCAGGAATCGCTGGCCAAGACGCTGGCGGCCAAGCTGGACATCACGGTCGCCAAGGTCTACCGACGGTTCGGAACCGTTATCCAGACCCCACGGGGACCCCGACGGGTCTTCAGGGTCTCGGTCGAGCGGCAAGGGAAGCGGCCGCTGGTTGCACTCTGGGGGGCAGTACCGCTCGTGCGGAAGACGGATGTACCCCTCCCGGTCCCATACCAACCCGCTCGGGCACATAGGGCGTCGCTGATGTTGCGACTGCTGGCGGACACCTGCGAGCTTTGTGGCTCGCATGACCACGTCCAGTTGCACCTCGAGCACCGCCTGAAGGACCTTCAGCGAGAAGGTGTGGCCGGAACTTCCTGGGCCCGAGCAATGGTCAAACGGCACCGGAAGTCCCTGATGGTCTGCGAGAGCTGCCACAGGGAGATCCATGCCCACCGACTGGCGCACGTCACGGAATGGAACACCGGAGAGCCGGATGACCGGAAACGGTCACGTCCGGTTCGGCGGGGGGCCGCCGCAAAAGTACTGCCCCGATGAGGGACAGCAACTCGGCGGCGGTCTACCCAACCAACTCACCGAGAAGGATCGGAGCCCGCTACCGTCCGGGCGAAGCGAGCCCCCGGGTGGCGGGAGGCCAGGCCGGCAAGCTCCAGGCGGGACAGGACGGCGGTCGCGGCCGAGGCCGGCATGCCCGCCAGGCGGGCGATGCGGTCTAGAAGCTGGGGCTCGGCCTGCAGGACGCCGAGGACGCGGCGCTCGTCCGGCGAAAGGGACGCCACCAGGACCGGTATGGGGTCCTGCGTCCAGGATGCAGCCGACTGGGGGGAGGCAAGGCCCAGGTCCTCGAGCACGTCCTTCGCCGACGTGACAAGCCGAGCCCCGTCGCGCACCAGGGCATGCGGGCCCTCGGAGCCCGAAGCGTGGACGGGGCCGGCGACGGCAAAGACCTCCCGCCCGTATTCCAGCGCCAGGCGGGCGGTGATCATCGCTCCCCCGTCCCGGCGAGCCTCGACGATGACGACGCCGAGGCCCATGCCGGCGATGATCCGGTTGCGGGCCGGGAACCGCCACGGCGCGGGGGTGGTGCCCGGCGGGTACTCGGACACGAGGCTCCCCTGCTCGGCGATCTCCGCGTAGAGCGCGGCGTTGGAGCGGGGGTAGCAGACATCGACGCCGCTGCCCAGCACCGCAACCGTCGACCCGGTCGCCAGTGCCCCCCGATGGGCAGCGGCGTCGATCCCTGCCGCCATCCCGCTCACCACGACCACCCCCGCTGTCGCCAGGTCGCGCCCCATCCACGTGGCGACCTCCAACCCGTAGCGGGAGGCCCGCCGGGTGCCCACTACGCCCACATACGGCGCCGGTTCCAGCGGCCGTCCGGACACCCAGAGCGCGGCGGGGGCACCGGGCGCCTCGGCCAGCAGCGGCGGGTACCCGGCTGCACCCCGCTCCACCTTCCGCAGTTCGGGGCTCATCAGGCCTGCCACACCATCCGCCGGAACTGCAGCGCCTCGGCGATCTGGGCCTCCCCGACGGCCTCGCCGCCGTCGAGGTCGGCAATGGTCCGGGCCACCCGCAGCAGCCGGTGGAAGGCGCGGGCCGAGGCGTACTGGTCGGCGAGGGCGCTGCGGAGGAAGGCCCGGCTCCCCGCATCGAGGCAGCAGGCATCCTCGATGTCGGTGCCGGCGACCGCCCCGTTGAGGGACTCCGTCCGGCGGAGCTGCGCCCTCCGCGCCTCCAACACCCGGGCACGCACCAGGCCGGACGGCTCGGACGGCTCCATGTGGAGCAACTCGTCCTCGCTGAGCGCGGCCACTTCCACCTGGAGGTCGATGCGGTCGAGGAGCGGCCCCGAGAGGCGCCCCCGGTAGGCCTCCAGCCGTCCAACCGAACAGGAGCAGTCCCCGGCCTGCTGGCTGCGCCGGCTGCAGAGGCAGGGGTTGGCGGCGGCGACGAGCGACGAGCGGGCGGGGAACCGGACGGTGGCGCCCCGCCGGGCGATGGTGACGAACCCGTCCTCCAAGGGCTGGCGGAGGCCGTCGAGCACGGCGCCGGAAAAGAGGGGCACCTCGTCGAGGAACAGGACGCCGTGCGTCGCCAGCGACACCTCCCCGGGCCTTGGCATCGGGCTGCCGCCACCGATGACGGCTGCTGCGGAGGCGTGGTGGTGCGGTGCCCGGAACGGACGGGCCGTGACCACGGGCTCGCCTCCCGCGAGCAGCCCGGCCACGGACCAGACGTGCGTGACCTCCAGCGCCTCCTCGACCGTGAGGGGCGGGAGGATGCCTGGCAGGCGCCGGGCAAGCATGGTCTTGCCGGAGCCGGGCGGCCCGACCATGAGGAGGTTGTGGCCTCCCGCAGCAGCGATCTCCAGCGCGCGGCGGGCGAGCGCCTGGCCCCGGACCTCCGAGAGGTCCGGCCCGTCTGCCGCCGCCCGGGTGAGGAGCTCTCCGATGAGCGGCGGGGTGGTGGAGGCATCGAGCGTCCCCTCCGCGATGGCCAGCGCCTCGGTGAGGTTCGCGGCGCCCGCCACCTTGACGCCGGGCACGAGCGCCGCCTCGGGGGCGTTGGCCTTCGGCAGCACCAGGCTACGGACGCCGAGCTCGCGCGCCGCGAGGGCGGCGGCGATCGCGCCGCGCACCGGCCGTAACGCCCCGTCGAGCGCGAGCTCACCCAGGAAGAGGAACGGGCGGAGGGACTCCGGCGGCAGCCGGCCCGAGGCGGCCAGCACGCCCATGGCGAGAGGCAGATCAAGGAGGGAGCCCTCCTTGCGCAGGTCGCCGGGAGCAAGGTTGGCGGTGATGCGCTGGTTCGGCCACGCCTGCTTGGAGTTGACGACGGCTGCCCGAACCCGCTGGCGGGACTCCCGAACCCCGGCGCTGGGGAGGCCGACGATCTGAAAATCGGGAAGGTGCTGATCGAGGGCGACCTCGACCTCGACGAGCCGTGCCTCCATGCCAATGAGTGCAAGAGAGGATACCTTTGCGAACATGAGTCGAGAGTAGCGACGACCACCGACAAAAAGTGGCCTGTTTTCGACTCGCGGGAAATTGCTTCGAAGCTACGCCGTGAACGCCGTCCAGCCGCTGGTGCCGTCGTTGGAGCCGTAGACGAGCCGCTCGGTGGTGACGGCGAAGAACTTGCCGCCCTCCTGGGACAGCCCGTGGACGTCCTTACGCATCTCGGTCTTGTGCCACTGGAGGCCGCCGTTCTCCGACACGAGCACGCCGCCCGGAGTGCCGAGCAGGATGCGCTGGGAGCTGGAGGGATCGACGAGGACCGCCTGGCTCGGCGTCCCGAGGATGCGCTGCCACGTGCGGCCGGCGTCGTCGGTCCGCCACAGCCCCCCGATGGCCCCGATAAGGACCGAGCCGGGCCGGTCGCCGACCACGGCCATGGAGAACACTCCCGCCGCCGGCGCTCCCGGCAGCGGCGGCAACGGCGCCCCGCCGCGGGTTGCCACCCGGTCGATCGACCGTCCCGCGGCCACGTAGACGGTGCCGTCCGGCCCGGGGGCGATCACGGTGCCGGTCACCCCGGTCGCCAGGGTCCCGAAGGTGTGCAGGTCCCGGGTGGACTTGAGCGTGCCCCCGGCGAGCACGTAGGACGTGGTGCCGTCCGACGCCACGGAGACCGGCTCTCGGGGGATGTTGGTGGCGGCCAGCCACGTCCTCCCGTCCGGGCTCTGCAGGACGCCCCCGGCGGTCCCGACCAGGAAGCCCTGAGGGATGGCTGCGAGGGACAGGATCGAGTCGCTGCCGGGAATGGAACCCTGGACGCGACCGCTCGACAGGAGCACCACGACGAGGGCCCCCAGGAACAGCACGCCGACGCCGACCCCCACGAACTGGATGCCGCGGTGCCGCCGCCGGGGCGGCGCCTCACGGTTACCCGGCGCCTTGAGGGGCGCCATCAGTTCTTACCCGGCGCCTTGAGGGGCGCCTTGGGGGGGATGGCCTCCGCCATCAGAACGCGGCCTCAAGGCGGGTGACGTCGACCCCGCTCGGGCCGACCACCACCCCCATGACGTCGAAGCGGCACTCCGTGAACGCCGGTCGCTCGCGGGCGAGGTAGGCCTCGGCCACCCGGCGAAGCTGGCGTTGCTTGCGCCAGTCCACGCCCAGGGCAGGATCGACGTAAGCGGGGGCCCGGCGGGCCTTCACCTCCACGAAGACGAGGCAGCCCCCCCGCCGGGCGACGATGTCCAGCTCGCCAAGGCGCAGGCTCCAGTTGCGGTGCAGGACCGTCCAGCCCTCCTCCGCAAGCAGGTCGGCCGCGGCGTCCTCGCCGATTTTCTGCACGTCGCTTCGTGCGTCCTGGTTCTTGCGCATTGGTTCCATGAAGATAGGCTGTGAGCATGACGTCCGCGGCGCCGTCCAAGCCGGAGACCATCGACCTCCCCGACTCCGACGAGGTCGCCGAACCACAGCTTCCGTGGGTCGTCATCGTATGGAACGACCCCATCAACCTCATGTCCTACGTGACGTACGTTTTCCAGAAACTCTTCGGCTACTCCAAGGAGAAGGCGACGAAGCTCATGCTCGACGTCCACCATCGAGGGCGGGCCGTCGTCTCGTCCGGCCCCCGGGAGAAGGCGGAGATGGACGTCTACCGCCTGCACGCTCATGGGTTGTGGGCAACCATGACCAAGGACGCCTGAGCCCGTTGTTCCGGCGTCGCCGGGGTCAGGTGCGGGCGGCGCTCACCGAGGAAGAGGGCGAACTGCTCAAGGGCATCGTCCGGGAGTATCTGGAGCTCCTCGAGGCCGACCGCGAACCGGGCGACCCGGTGATGGCCCGGCTGTTCCCCTCGGCAAGCATCGATGACCCCACCCTCGAGGCCGACTTCCGCGAGCTTGCCGGCGACGACCTCCTCAGCCACAAGCGGCAGACGGCCGGGCGGGTGCTCAAGTACCTGGATACCGGAGACCGCCGTCCCCTGACCGAAGAAGAGCAGGAGGCCTGGCTCGTGCTCCTGACAGACCTTCGCCTTGCCATGGGGGTGCGCCTCGGCGTCACCGACGAGACGTTCGACTCCTTCCCCAACCCCAGCGACCCCGCCCAGTGGCCACTTGCGGTGCTGCACTACCTGGGGTCCCTCCAGGAGAGCCTCGTCACCGCGCTCGACGCTTAGTCGGTCAACCGGCCCAGCGGGTCGGTGCTGCGTTCGGGGTGCTTCAGCTCCTCGATGTTGACGTCACGGAACGTCCGGACCGCCACCCTGGTCACGAACCGGGTGGGGCGGTAGACGTCCCAGACCCAGGCGTCGGAGAGCGTCAGCTCAAACCAGGTGTCCCCACCGTTCTCGTGCTGATCGAGGTGGTAGCCGTTGCAGAGGTAGAAGCGCCGGGCGGTCTCGACGACGTACCGGAACATCGGCAGGACGTCCCGGTACTCCTTGTACAGGGCCAACTCGAGGTCGGTCTCGAAACGTTCCAGGTCTTCGGCGCTCACGACGTCAGACTATCCGGTGTTGCCCCCCTGTTCGAGCAGCCGGCCCGGCACCCCCTCGTCGACGAGCTTGCGGATGGGCGCGTAGAGCCGGCGGTGGATCGGGGACGGCCCGAACGCGGACAGCCCCCACAGGTGCCGGGGCGCCGGATACCCCTTGTTGGCCTCGAACGCGTAGTGGGGATACAGCTCCGCCAGCGACGACATCAGGGAGTCCCTCGCCACCTTCACCACGATGGAGGCCGCCGCGATCGAAACCGATTCGCAGTCGCCGCGGACCACCATCCGGGCCCGGTCGCCGATGAAGTTCCACTTGCCGTCGACGAGGAACACGTCGGGCGCTACGGGCAGGGCCGCCACCGCCCTGGCGCCGGCCCGGCGGATCGCCTCGGAGAGGCCCACCTCGTCGATCTCCTTCGGCCAGGCGAGGCCGACGCCGTGGCCGACGCAGCGGCCCCGCACCCGCTCGGCCAGCCACTCCCGCCGGGCCGGGTCGAGCAGCTTGGAGTCACGCAGCTTGTAGATCCGGTCGCCCGGGTCCAGCACGACGGCACCGACGGCCACCGGACCCGCCCACGCCCCCACCCCCACCTCGTCGATGCCGCCCACGAGGGAGGCGCCGTCCGCCAGCAGACCCCGCTCCAGGTGCAGACCCGGCACCGGATGGGTGCGAGCGACGCGACCCTTGCTCAGGTAGGTCCGGGTCCGGTAGGTCGCCTTGTACGCCACGTCGGGCATTATGAAGCGCGCGGCCCTCGGGGCGTCGGGTCTAGAAGAAGTGGAAGCGATTGACCGGCCAGATGCGAAGGAAGGCCTGGCCGAGCACGCTGGATTTCGCGATCGTGCCGAACATCCGCGAGTCGTCGGAGTTGGAGCGGTTGTCGCCCATCACGAAGAGCTGGCCCTTCGGCACCTTGGTCGGGCCGTAGTCCCCCATCCCCATCGAGGCGGGGTTGTGATCCTTCAGGTAGGGCTCATCCTTACGGACGTTGTTGACATAGAGCCCGCTGTCCTTGACCTGCACCGTGTCACCGCCCACCGCCACCACCCGCTTGATGAAATCCCGCTGGCTGGACGGCAGGCCGAGGCCCTCCTTCAGGGAGTTGAAGAAACCCGAGATGCCGGTGGGCGCTTCGGGCAGGCTGCCCGTGGCAGCCGGCGGCGCCACGAAGACCATGATGTCGCCGGGCCGGGGGTCCTTGAACTTGTAGATGAACTTCGAAACCAGCACCCGGTCGTTGACCAGCAGCGTGTTCTGCATCGACTCGGACGGGATGTAGAAGGCCTGGACCACGAAGGTCTTGATCACGATCGCGATCACGAACGCGATCAGGATGAGGATCGGCAGCTCTCGCAGGAATCCGAGGCCGCTTTCCTCCTTCTGCCTGGGGGACTTCTCGCCAGGGGGTCGTTCCCCAGGGGGCCGTTCCCCCGAAGGCTCGTCCTCGTCCGGGCGCGCGGCCGTGGCTGCGGGGGGGCTGAACTGTGCGGTGTCCTTCGCGGAGTGCCGCCCGTGGAGCGACACCGGTTAGAAGCGCTTCTCTTTGACCTTGGCTGCCCGGCCGACCCGGGAGCGCAGGTAGTAGAGCTTGGCCCGGCGCACGTCGCCGTGGGTGACGATCTCCAGCTTGGCAATCATCGGGGAATGGACGGGGAACGTCCGCTCGACGCCGACGTTGTTGAACGAGATCTTGCGGCAGGTGAAGGTCTCCCGGATGGCTGACCCCTGGCGGCGGATCACCATGCCCTGGAACACCTGGATCCGTTCCTTGCCCCCCTCGACGACCCGGACGTGCACCTTCACGGTGTCACCAGGTCGGAAATCAGGGAGATCCTCCCGCAGCGCCGGACGCAAAAGGGCGTCGGTCTTCTCCATCGCTCCTCCTTAAAGGCAGCTCTTCGCGCAGATTGGCGCCCCGCATTGGCGCTCGGTAACGTCGGTTTTCGGCGCTCGGTGGCCCTATTCGCGAGGAACGGGCCGGGAAATCGATGATAACAGAGCCCGCCACGCAGCCACGAGATCACGTTCCTCGTCCGACAATTCCGCAGCATCGATGAGATCCGGCCGCTGCTCGAAGGTGCGGCGGAGGCTCTGCTCGCGCCGCCACCTGGCGATCCGCCCATGGTCGCCCGACAGCAGCACCTCCGGCACCTTGAGGCCGCCGATCTCGGCCGGGCGGGTGTACTGCGGATATTCGAGGAGCCCGCCCGTGAACGACTCCTCGGCGAGGGATTCGAGGTTGCCCAGGACCCCCGGCACCAGGCGGGCCACCGCTTCGATGACCACGAGTGCGGCCATGTCGCCCCCGGCGAGGACGAAGTCGCCGATCGAGACCGCCTCGGCCCCGACGAGGCCTGCGACCCGGTCGTCCATCCCCTCGTAGCGGCCGCAGATGACGACGACCTGCTCCTCGGCGGCAAGCTCGCCGGCCAGGCGCTGGTCGAAGCGGCGCCCTGCGGCGGAGAGCAGCACGACCCGGCCGGCGGGCCGGCGGACCGCCTCCACCGCGGCGACGAGAGGGCCCGGGGTCATCACCATGCCGGCCCCGCCGCCGAAGGGCGTGTCGTCGACCTTGCGGTGAGGCCCCTGGCCCCAGGCCCGGAGGTCGTGGGTGCCCACCTCGAGCAGTCCCCCCGCGATCGCCTTGCCGAGCAGGCTCACCCGCAGCGGCGATTCGTAGATCTCGGGGAAGATCGTGACGACGTCGAAGCGCACGGGGCGATGCTCAACCGAAGAGGCCGGCCGGAGGATCGACGGTCACCCGTCGCGCCTCGAGGTCGACCGAGACCACAATGCCCTTTGCCGCGGGCAGCAGCACCGGCCCGGACGGCGTCTGAACCTCCCAGAGATCCTGCTCCGTCCGGGAGATCACTGCGGAGATGACCCCGAGGGCCGCCCCCTCGACGTCGACGACCGGCAAACCGATGAGGTCGCGTTCCCAGAACACGTCGTCCGGCAATTCGGGCAGGGCAGCGGCACGAGCGAAGATCCGGCGACCCCGGAGGGCCTCCGCGGCGGTGCGGTCGGGGACGCCGTCGAAGGCGACGAGGAGCCGGCCGGGCTGCTGGGGGCGCACGCAGCCGACGACCATCTCCACCACAGCATCGACGTCGTGGCCGACGAGCAGGCGGGAGCCGGGCTGGAAGCGGGCGGGGTTCTCCGACAGCGACCGGACGACCACCTCGCCCCGGACGCCGTGGGGCTTCATGATCTCGCCGACGAGGAGGGTGTCCGGGTGCCCTACGGGCGTCCCCGAGGGTGTGTCGGCCGGTGCCTCGGCCGACTCCTCAGTCGACGATCTCGACGAGGGCGTTGCGGTCCTCCTTGGCGGCGGCGGCCTTGACGACGCTGCGGATGGCCCGCGCCACCCGGCCGCTGCGACCGATCACGCGCCCGACGTCGTCGGGGTGGAGGAAGAGGTCGTAGATGACCGTGCGCCCGGAGTCCTCCTCCTCGACGCGCACGTCGTCGGGATGCTCGACGAGCCACGAGACGATGTACTCCAGCGTCTCCCGGGATCCCATGGTTGGGGTTGGCCCTGGCTAGCTGGAGCCGGCTCGCGCCCGAGACGCCGCCTTCGACGCCGCTACGGGCTCCTGCCGGGGAATGACACCGGCAATCTCCATCAGCCGGGTCACTGCCTGCGAGGGCTGGGCGCCCTTGCCGATCCATTCGAGCGCCCGGGGGCCGTCGATCTCGACGAAGGAGGGCTCCCGCATGGGGTCGTAGCTGCCGATGTTCTCGATGAACCGCCCGTCCCGCGGCGATCGGGCGTCGGTGACGACCACGCGGTAGCTGGGCTGGCCCTTCTTGCCGATGCGACGAAGTCTGATCTTGACCATGGGCCGAGTGTAGCAGGCAGCCAAACGTCAGGTTCTCAGAGACCCAGGCCCGGCGGCAGGCTGAACGCGCCGCGGCGGCCCTTCTTGCCACCACCCTTCGTCATCGACTTCATCATCTTGCGCACGGCTTCGAACTGCTTGAGCAGTTCGTTGACCTCCCGCACCTGGGTCCCCGACCCCCGGGCGATCCGGGCGCGGCGGGAACCCGAGATGATGCGGGGGTCGTTGCGCTCGCCGGGGGTCATCGACCGGATGATGGCCTCGAGCTTCACCATGTCCTTGTCCTCGATGGCCAGGTCCGAGAGGCGGCCCATGCCGGGCAGGCCCGGCAGCATCTTGACGAGGCTGCCGATGCCGCCCATCTTGCGGACCTGCTGCATCTGGGACAGGAAGTCCTCGAGCGTGAAGGCGGCGTCGAGGATCTTGCGGGCCTGCTTCTCCGCCTCCTCCTTGGAAACGGTGGCCTCGGCCTTCTCGATCAGGGTGAGGACGTCGCCCATCCCGAGGATGCGGGAAGCGATGCGGTCGGGATGGAACGGCTCGAGATCCGCCAGCTTCTCCCCCATACCGGCGAACTTGATCGGCTGGCCGGTGACGGTGGCAGCGGAGAGCGCCGCGCCGCCCCTGGCATCGCCGTCGAGCTTCGTGATGATGATGCCGGTGAGCGGGATGGTCTCGGCGAAGGCCTTTGCCGAGACCAGGGCGTCCTGGCCGGTCATGGCGTCGAGGACGAACAGGACCTCATGCGGCTGGGCGACCGCATGGACCCTCGCCACCTGGTCCATCATCTCGGGGTCGACGTGCAGCCGGCCGGCGGTGTCGAGGATGACGACGTCCGCGTCACGCCGGCCCTCCTCCAGCGCTCGTCCGACCACGGCCACCGGATCGGTCTGGCCCATCTCGGCGTGGACCGCGACCTTGGCCTGCTCGCCCAGGACCTGCAGCTGGCGGATGGCGGCCGGGCGCTGCAGGTCGGCCGCCACGAGCAGCGGCCGCTGGCCCTTGCGACGCAGCAGAGAGGCGAGCTTGGCGGCGGTCGAGGTCTTGCCGGAGCCCTGGAGGCCGGCGAGCATGATGATCGTCGGCGGCTTCGGTGCGGAGGCAAGCCCGACGGTCTTGCCGCCGAGCATCCGGACGAGCTCCTCGTGGACGATCTTGATCACCTGCTGGCCAGGCGTGAGGGACTTGAGCACCTCCTCGCCAAGGGCCTCGGCCTTCACGTGCTGGAGAAAGGTGCGCACCGCCGGGAGGGCCACGTCCGCCTCGAGCAGGGCCACCCGGATCTCCCGGAGCGCCTCGTCGATCTCCTTCTCGGTCAGCCGCCCGCGTGAGCGCAGCTTGCGGAAGATGTCGTCGAGGCGGTTGCCGAGGGTGTCGAACACATTGCCATTCTATGTGGCTCACCCGAGAAGTCTGGAAGAAAGCTTCGCTATGCGGCGAAAAGTTATCAGACTTCTTGATATACGCTAGGCAGCGTCCCCGGGGACCTCGACGAGAGCGTCGACGAAGGCCTTCGGGTCGAAGAGCTCGAGGTCGCCCAGCTGCTCGCCGATGCCGACCGCCTTGACTGGGATGCCGAGCTCCTCCTGGACGGCTACCACGATGCCGCCCCGGGCGGAGCCGTCGAGCTTGGTCAGGACGACGCCGGTCACCTGGACCGCCTCGCCGAAGGTGCGGGCCTGGGCGATGCCGTTCTGGCCCACGGTGGCGTCGAGGACGAGGAGGGCCTCCGTGACCTCGCCCTTTCGCTCGGCGATGCGGCGGATCTTCTTCAGCTCGTCCATCAGGGGCGACTTGGTGTGCAGCCGCCCGGCGGTGTCGACGATCACGACGTCGATCGAGCGAGCGAGCGCGTAGTCGACGGCGTCGAAGACCACCGCACCTGGGTCCGCCCCCGGAGCGTGCCGGATCATGTGGACGCCAAGACGTTCCGCCCATGTCCCGAGCTGGTCGATCGCCGCAGCGCGGAAGGTGTCTGCGGCTGCGAGGACCACGGTCTTGCCCTCCGTCTGGAGCATCCTCGCGAGCTTGGCGATCGAGGTGGTCTTCCCGGTGCCGTTGACGCCCGCCACCAGCCAGACGCTCGGGCCCTTGTCGGAGAAGCGGAAGGTGCGGTCGGTGCGGTCGAGGATGCCGACGAGCTCCGCACGGAGGGCCTCGCCCAACTCCTCCGGCTTCAGCTTCTGGCGACGGAGGGACTGGAGGATGGCGTCGGTGGCCGCGACCCCGACGTCGGCCCGGATGAGGGCCTCCTCCACGTCCTCCCAGGCCTCCTCGTCCAGCCTGCCCCTCGACATGATGGCGCCGAGACGCTCGCCGAGCACCGTCCTGCTGCGGGTGAGGCTGCGCAGGAACCGGGTGGCGACGCTCGGCCCGGCCTCCGGCTCGACTGCCGGTGGAGCCGGGGGGACAACCGGCGGCGCTTCGACGACCTCGGCGGGCGGGCCCGCAGGCGGGGGCGGAGCCTCGACTGGGGCGGGTTTCGCCTTGGGCGGGGCGGCCGGGGGGGCCGCTGGCGGTGCTTTGGGCGGCGCTTCGGGCGCTGGCCTCGGGGGTGCGGGGGGCGGGGCGACGGCGGTCGTGGGACGGCGGCCCACCAGCAAGGCCAGGCCAACGGTGAGCGCGAGCACGACGGCCGCACCCGCGAAGAACAGGATGATGAATGTCACCGGGCCCGCCTCATCTCTTCTTCAGAATCTCCAACGACTCGACTATCCCCACCGGGACGGCGTACAGCGCCGTCAGTTCTCCAGCGGCAGCGTCCGGTCGACGAGATCCCGACCGACCAGTCCCTCGGGTGAGCCCGGAAGGGAGCGCAACCGCTCCGAGATTACTCGGCTCGCGCCGTCGGAGCGAACCGAAACGCCGTAGAGGATGTCCGCCAGCTCCATCGTCCGCTTCTGATGGGTGACAACGATGAGCTGGGAACTGCTGCGGAACTCGCGGAGGAGGCCGAGGAACCGGTGCAGGTTGACGTCGTCGAGCGCTGCCTCGACCTCGTCGAGAACGTAGAACGGCGAGGGCCGGGCGCGGAAGATGGCGAAGGCGAGCGCCAGGCCGGCCAGCGCACGCTCGCCACCGGAGAGCAGCGACAGCCGCCGCAGGTTCTTGCCGCCGGGCCGGGCCTCGACCTCGACCCCCGTCTCGAGCACGTCGGCCGGGTCGGTCAGGCGCAACCGCCCGACGCCGCCGGGGAACAGGGTCGAGAAGACATGCTCGTATTCGCGGGACACATCGGAGAAGGCGCTGAGGAACAGCTCCCGGATGCGGTCGTCCACCTCGGCAACCACCTTCAGCAGGTCCCGGCGGCTCGAGCGGACGTCGGCGATCTGGGCGGTGAGGAACTGCTCCCGATCGGTGAGCGCCTCGAACTCGGCCGCCGCGAGCGGGTTGACCCTTCCCATTGCCGCAAGGTCCCGCTCGAGTCGCGCCTGGCGCCGTTGCAGGGCCTCGTCCTCGGCGGCGGCGGAGCGGTCCCAGGGATCCATCAGCGATGCTGGGTCCTCGTCCTCGAGGCGCTGCCCGAACCGCTCGACCAGGGCTTCGACGTCACGGCCCTCCTCCCCCCACCGCTCCTCGATGATGCGTGAGCGGATCCGCAGCTCCGCCGCGACCAGGCCCTCGGTCCGGGCCTTCTCGCGCAGGGCGTCCAGGGCACCGACGAGGGTGCTCCGGCGCTCCTGCAATCCGGAGACTGCTGCGTCCGCCTCGGCGGTTTCACGCCCGAAGGCCCGGTATACCTTCTCGGCCTCGGCGGCCCAGACGGCGGCGCCCTCGCCGAGGATCCCCGCCGCATGGAAGACGGATCGTGCCCGCTCCAGGCGGGCGGCGAGGTCGGCCCGCCGGCCCCCGATCTTTTCGGCCTCTGCGGCCGCCCCCTGGAGGGCCGAGCGCAGCTCGCTGCACCGCTCGACCAGGAGACGGTGACGCTCTGCGGCCCTCGCCGCAGCCAGCCGTGCCTCGTCGAGGGCTCCGGCGACCTCGCCACGCACCCTGGCGGCCGCGACCTGCTCGTCGGCATAGGTCTCGAGCTCCTTGCCAGCGGCGTCCGCGCGGGCCCGCGCGTCCACGAGGCCCCGCTCCAGGTCGGCGATCCGCCCGGCGAGCGTGTTCGTGGCCTGCGCGCTCCGCTGGCTTGCGTCCTCCATGACGCCCGCCTCGCGGTCGAGCGCGTGGAGCTCCCGCTCGGCGGAGGCGGCGCGGTCGGAGGCTGCGGCGATGTCCGCGTCGGCCCGGTTCAGGACCGAGGCCGCCTCCGCATACCTCCGGCGCACGGCAGCGATCTCCGCCTCGGTGGCCGACAGGTGCTCCCGTGCCGCGGCCAGTTGGGACTCCGCCTCGGCGGCCCTGGCGCCGGCCGCCGCCGACGTGCTGACCAGCAGCCGGCCGGTGGCCATGACCCCGTCCAGCGTCACGAACACCGCCTCGGGATGCTCACCCGCCAGCCGGGCCGCCTCACCCGTTCCCCTGGCGAGGTACACGCCCGCCAGCGCCGCCGCTGCCGGACCCGAGATGGGACGCAGGAGGTCGGCCAGGGGGCGGCCGCCGAGCATGGGAGCCTCGGCGCCCGAGGCGACGAGGATGCCGAGCGGTTCTCCGGCTCCCGCCGCCTGGAGCGCCCGCTCGGCTGCGGCGGCGTCGGCGACCACCAGGACGCTGCCCGCGGGGCCAACGAGCGCCTCGAGGGCCGCCTTGGCTGCGGGCGGGGTCTGCAGGAGGTCCGACAGGACGCCGATGACGCCGTCGAGCCCGCTCGCAGCGATACGCCGGGCCGCCTCGGGCGATGCCCCGTCGCGCACCTGGGCCCGGGCGCGCCAGGTGGCGGCCTCGCGCTCGGCCCCGGCGAGCGCCGACAACCCGGCCTGGCGCTCCTGCTCGGCCGTCTCGAGCTGTTCCTCCAGCTCCGCGATGACCTCGACATGGGGCGCCTCCGCGGCTTCCAGCTCGGCGAGCGCCGCCCGTGCCTCCTCGAGCGCCGCCATGGCGCGCTGTCGTGCCTCCTCCAGGACCCTGCGCCGCTCCTCTGCCCGGGTGCGCTCTGTCTCGGCAGCCTCCATCGACGCCGTCAGCGTCGCGAGCTCGCCCCGTGCCTGGACCACGATGCCCTGGGCCTCCCGTTGGGCATTCCGCAGCGGCAAGACCCTCGCCTGGACGCCGCCCAACGTCGCCTCGGCCTGGGCGAGGGCCTCCCGGTGGGTGGCGACCCGGGCGTCGGCAGCCTCCGCCGCGGCCGCCGCCTCCTCGAGTAGCGGCTCGGCCCCGGCCAGCTCCCGGGCAAGCTCGTCGAGGCGGGCCTGGGCACCGGCTTCGGTGATGCCGGCCAGTTCCGCGGACAGGCTGCGGTCCCGCTCGCGGGCGAGCCGGGCAAGCGCCCGGAGGCGCTCGGCCAGGCGGTTGAGCGACCAGGCCACCTCCCGCCCCCGCTCCGTGCGCCCTGCCGCCTCCGCCCGCTGGCGGCCTGCATCGGCGAGCGCGGCATCGACGGTGGCCACCTCGCTCTCGGCAGCACGGATGGGCCCCTCGAGGTCCACGGCGCCGTCGGGGCCGAGGCGGCGGCGGATCGCTCCCAACTCCCTGGCGGCAAGGATCACGTGGATGCGTTCGAGCTCCTCGACCACCGAGGCATGGCGCCTGGCGATCTCCGCCTGTTCCCGAAGGGGACGCAGCAGGCGGCGGACCTCCGACAGCACGTCGGAGATGCGGACGAGGTTGGCGTCGGTGGCGGCGATGCGGCGCAGCGCCCGCTCCTTGCGGCGGCGGTGCTTGGCCACGCCGGCTGCTTCCTCGACGTAGGCCCGGATCTGGATCGGGTCGGCGGTGAGCATCTCGTCGAGGTGGCCCTGGCCGATGATCGTGTGCTGCTCCCGCCCGATCCCGCCATCGGACAGCACCTCCCGGATGTCGAGCAGCCGGCAGGGCAACCCGTTGAGGCGGTATTCGGCCTCGCCCGATCGGAACAGGGTCCGGGTGATCGTGACCTCGGTGAACTCGAGGGGCAGGTCGCCGGCGGTGTTGTCGATGGTGAGGCTGACCTCGGCCATGGCGAGCGCCGGGCGGCGCTGTGTCCCGGCAAAGATGACGTCCTCCATCCGCCCGCCGCGCAGCGATCGGGGGCCCTGCTCACCGAGCACCCACGAGATGCCGTCGACGACGTTGGACTTCCCCGAGCCGTTCGGGCCGACGATGACGCTGATCCCCGGCTCGAGGACAAGCGTGGTCTTGTCCGCAAAGGACTTGAATCCACGGAGCGTCAGGGACTTGAGGAACATTCCCAGCGATGGTAGTAGACGCGGGGTCAAATTGCACGAATGTGATTTCTTCCCACTCTCCGCCTCGAGGCGCCCCGAGCGTGCGACGTGCCAGGCGGAAGGGCGTCAACTGCTGCCCAAAACATTGGCGAATCCATACGGACGTCAGCCCGAACATATGTTTGCTTTCCTAGCGACCAGGAGCGTAGAATGCCCTCCAGCAGTTGCACCTTGAGAACTGGACAGAGCGGGTTGCGGGCGGGAATCGTCGCCCGCGCAAAATGTTCAACGTTGCAAGGCGAACACCAGCGCTCTGGCGAAAACCAAGCCAGGGCAACAGTTTCAGACCGCAGCACGTCCGACGGTGAGTGGCGCCGGGACGTAAAAGTTGGACGTGGAGGGGAGAGGTTGCAGGGCGCAAGCCCCGTCAAGGCGGGAGGCCCGGTGCTCCTCGGTGAAGCGTCTAGCTGGCAGCCTTTGGGCATCAGACCAGCACCGCCTCTTGGTAACGCGAGGCTGCTTGAAACAGTTGCATACGTTTCGGGCAACGGTAACCGGATGTGCTCCGATGTGCTTCGCAGCCCGAGCGTGGCCACCGCCGCAATCCCCGCCGAGAAAGAACCCAAGCATCCCTTTCGACAGGCAACCGTGAACGTCCCCGGGCCGACCCCCGGGCTCGTGCGACCCACCAGATCCATCCCGCTCCTCTCGCCACACCAAGGAGTTCCCCCGCCACGAACAGTTAGACGTCGGCAGGCACTCTGTTTTGCGGGTCTCCCGGGATAGATGTGGGTCCCTCAGGGGAACCGGAGGTCGTTCGTGCGGTAGGCCTCTGGCTGCCTTCGGCCCGAATGTCAAGGTACGAGACCCGAACTATCCGTGGCCCAAAGCAGGGCGTTGTGGTCTGGCGAGTCCGCAATCCTTGGTGCATCCCCAGGAATGGGCGCCGCTCAACGCACACCGCCTGATCCGTCGGCGACCTCGGATCAGCGATTCAAGCCCAGCCAGCGGCGATAGGCGGCAACCAGGCGCGCCGCCTCCGAGTCGCCCGGAAAAGCCAGGTCCAGGAGCGACAGCGGGTACTCCTGGCCATTTCGCCGGCAGCGGGCGATGAGCCCTCGCCGTTCATCGCCGTCGTACCAGATGTGGAGCACCTCGACCACCTCGCCAATCGCCGTCGCGTCGGGAAGCACATCCAGTTCCTCAAAGGCGCACTCGAGAGACGATAGCTGCTCATCGTCGCCGTAGGCGTCCACAGTGACCTCAGCGATGAGGTCGTCGATCTCCTGGTAATCCCAGCTCATCGCATCCGCCGCGGCGAGAGGACCGGACCAGTAGAACCCGTCAACTTCATTGAAGGAGCACGCGACGTTCAGGCCGACATCGCCGGCATGTCGAGCTCTTGGCGGAGAGCGGCCAGATCGATGCCCGCCACACCCAGCCTGGACCGGCGTGCGGCGCCATGTTCCAGCTCACGCAAGAGGATCTCCAGGTCCTGGCGGACGTCGGGGCGGCGAGCGGCAACCCGGGGTGTGAGCCCACCGAGCCGGGGGACCGGTTGGTCCACCCAGGCCCGTTCCCACGCTCGAACCGCCTCAGGAACCAAACCTGGCCAGCTACCGACCGCCTTCAGGCCTGCCTCTCCACCCAACGTGGAGCCGCTCTCCCGCGACTCCCCGGTCCCCGCGGACCGGGTGAGCATTTCCGCCGGATCGCTGCGCTCCGTCGACGTCACCCTCGGGTCGGCGCCGAGGCTGGCAAGCGTGGTGACAAGGCGCTCAAGGCGGGCCTCCGAGTTCACCTGAGCCACCAGCACCGTCTCCTCCAGGCAGAGCTCGGCCTGGGTCACCCGGCGCGGACCGACCTGCTCGGCAAGCTCCTCACCGCGCTCGGCTGCCCAGGCCCGGGCCTGGGCGATCAAGGGCTCTGCCTGCACCCGGGTCATCTCCCTGCCCTGCCAAACGAAGGCGTCATCGTCGACCTCGACGAAGTCCGGGTGGCCGGCCAGCACGCCCATGAGCCCGCGAGGATCGTCCACCTCGATGCAGGCTTTGATCAGCAGGAGCGGCTCGCCGTCGGTGTTCCGGAGCCTCACGGGCCGGGACCCAGCCCCCCTGAGCGTGGCTGCCATCAGCGGGAGGCCCGAACCGACGAGGTGGGCCACCAACGCGTCCCAGTCACCGTCGCGCGAGCCGGGATCTGGGGGCACCGCAGTCGCCGGGCGCTTCCCGCTGTCACCACATACCCGGGCGCCGTCGCTCTGCTCGAGATACGCCTGAGCGATCTCGCGGACCATGCGGTCCATCGCTGCACCCTCCTTCGGGTCCATCGGAAGGATGACCCCGGCAGTGCGCCAGATGCCGTCCACGACAAGGAGCTGGCAACCGAGCACCGACCAGGGCGCCAGCGGTTTCAGATGCTCGGGAGGCACGCTCACGTAGCGGCGGAACCCGGTGAGATGATCGGTCAGCCAAACGCCCGGGTCGGCCTGCACCGTCGGGCACTGCCAAAGACCGTACCGGCCATACTGAAACCATTGACCGGCCCTCCGGGCAAGGGTGGTGGGAACCGACGGATCGGCGGCGAAGGTGGCCAGCGGATAGTCCTCCCCCTCATCGGTCCAGCTCAGGTCCAGTGTGCAGAGGGCCCACTCAAGAGGGAATTCATTCGGGACGCCACCTGCGGCGCCCACGCCATCTTCCCCGAA
>WNGI01004765.1_pt1 | contig 19197 bp, 15 predicted proteins | sample 5400621 | NCBI WGS metagenome assembly WNGI01 (sample SAMN13153374, study PRJNA577476) | soil metagenome | isolation source: 20 cm soil or saprolite under Garry oak tree replicate 1 | place: USA:California | collected 2016-06-15
CGCGGTTTTTGAAGTTTTCGCCTAGCGCCTCGTATTCCACAGGGTTCCAGCCGATACCAACGCCGAGGCGCAGGCGGCCGCCGCTCAGGACGTCGAGCGCCGCCGCCTGTTTCGCGACGAGAACAGTCTGTCGTTGAGGCAAGATAATGATCCCGGTGACGAATTCGACTTTTTTCGTTAGCCCGGCGAGATAGGCAAAAAGAACGAAGGGTTCGTGAAACATGTCTAAATGACTGTACGGCGCGCGCCAGCCCGGACGGCTGGCGGGATTGGCGCCGATGACGTGATCGTAGGCTAAAATATGGCGAAAACCGAGTGCTTCCGCAGTTTGCGCGTAATCCTTGATGGCAGACGGGTCACTGCCGATTTCGGTTTGCGGGAAAACTACGCCAATACGCATAGTGGGCTCCTTTCAGATATTACCGGACAAAGGGGATTCCTTGCATTTTCAGCTGTCTAGCCGGCCCTTGATTTTTGTCCTGGGCGTACGCACATTCACTATAGACTCGAATCGAGCTTGACTTAAGCGTCTGGCGAACTAGGATCAATTGGAAATGGAGGAAATCCTATGAACGGCTTTCGAACCACGATTCTCCTGGCAGCGTTAACTGCGCTCGTCGTCTGGATCGGCCACATGGTCGGCGGTCCGAACGGAGCCGTTCTCGCTTTGGTCATGGCCGGCGCCATGAATTTCTTTAGCTACTGGTTCAGCGACAAGATCGTTCTGAAGATGTATGGCGCCCAAGAGATTACCGCAAACGATGATCCGGAGCTCTATGGCATCGTTCGCGATCTCACCGTCAGAGCGGGTTTGCCGATGCCGAAGGTTTATATCATTCCGGAGGAAACCCCGAACGCGTTCGCGACAGGGCGCAATCCCGAACATGCGGCCGTGGCCGTCACTCAAGGTATCCGGCGCATTCTCAACAAACGCGAGCTCTCCGGTGTTTTGGGCCACGAGCTTAGCCATGTCAAACACCGCGATATTCTCATCAGCAGCATCGCCGCGACGCTCGCGGGCGCGATCAGCTACCTAGCGTATATGGCGCAGTGGGCCGCGATCTTCGGCGGCGGCAGCCGCGACCGCGAAGAAGGCGGCAGCAATATTTTCAGCCTGCTGTTCATGATGATCGTGGCGCCGCTGGCGGCAATGTTGATTCAGATGGCCGTGTCGCGCTCGCGGGAATATATGGCTGACGAAGGCGGCGCTAAGGTCAGCGGCGATCCGCTGGCGCTGGCAAGCGCGCTGCGCAAACTGGAAATGGGCGCGCAGAATATCCCGCTCCAGGTAAGCGATGCGACTGCTAACTCGACGGCACATATGTTTATCGTTAATCCGCTGACGGTCGGCGGCTTGGCTAAGCTATTCAGCACTCATCCGCCGATGGAAGAGCGCATTGCCCGGCTCGAAGCCATGGCAAAAGACCTGAGCTACATGCGGACTTAAGAAACGCTCAAATATTTTTCATCCTCGTGAGGGGCGACCCAGTTGGTCGCCCCTCACGTTTTTTCAGGACGTGCACGCTTTCCTTAAACCCGGATTAACAGCTAAAAGCGGATTTGACCCCTTTCCGCTTTGACCCCTTTCCGCTTGCTTAATGATTAGGAACACGGCGACCAATTTTAAAACCGGATTTATATAATTCACTACTTTTAGGAAATCCAGAAAGCACGATACAGCGATAAGGAAAGATCAATCCAATGTGTGGACGCTTTGGCGCAACATTCGACTTCCGCGGGAGCGCCATGAAGCTATTTCGAAAATCCCGTAGGTTTGAACCGATGACAGGTGACAGATAGTGACGCTGTTTTCGATAACTTCCCGTAAATCATTCTCATAAGGGACTTACTAGAATCTACGTCACCCAGTGTCATCCGTCACGCAGGCACAACCAACTACAACCCGTCGGAACTGAATTGAAGGAGAATTCAGTTCAATCCTGGCATTGCCGCGCGCTACTTGATCAGCCTATCCACCCTCGCCAGCACGTTTGGAGGAATCATCAGGCCGATCTGTTGCGTTGCTTCAGATTGATGCCGTAATGGTCGACAAGATCCTGAAAGGCATCAAGCCCGCCTATCTCCCAGTGGAGCAGCAAAACAGTTTGAATTCATCACCGACCAGGAAGAACCGTATCGACGTAAATAATTCTGCATGATCACTCAGGTTTTCTTGCCCTACTTTTGGCCTTGCTAAGTTCAGTAAGAAGTCTCTGCGCCTCTTCGTTCGTCATGGCCTCCACCTCACTCAGCATTCGGTCCAACGCTTCCTGGCTCGCAAGCTTTGCCGGATTAGCTTCAATGACGACCGCCATGTCTGCTACCGTAGGCGAATCGAAGAGTGCTTTGGGAGACAGATCGACCCGAAATGTTTGGATTACCCGGGAGACAACACGAATCGCCGCGAGCGAATTTCCACCAAGATCGAAAAAGTTGTCGTGGACACCAACTTGATCGAGCGACAGAATATTGCCCCAAATCTTAGCGAGATCCCTCTCTAGCGAAGTTCTGGGCGTGATCAAGGGCGTATCAATTTCCGGCCTGGCATTGCCCGGATCTGGAAGCGCGTTTCGGTCTACCTTCCGAGTCGGAGTTAAGGGGATAGTATCAAGCACGACGAACAGTGAAGGGATCATGTGGTCGGGCAAAGTGACGGCCAGAGCTTTTCTAAGAGTGCTAGACGTCGGCGCCGGCCGTTTTTCTGGCTCGAGATAAGCGACTAGTGATTTCTCGTCTGAAGCACGGTCCCGTAGGGTGACGAATGCTTTCGTAAAATATCCGAGGTTCAGCAATGCTGCTTCGATCTCGGCAACTTCGACTCTGTGCCCTCTGACTTTAATTTGGTCATCCTTTCGCCCCAAGTGAAATAAGCAGCCGTCAGATTCCACGCGTCCTAGATCGCCCGTGTGATAAATTCGTTGCTCGCCACCGGCTGGATCACCGCGGAATTTCTCATGGGTCAATTCCGGTCGGCGCCAATAGCCACAGGCAAGGTACTTGCTCTTAACGGCAATTTCTCCGATGTCACCCGGTCTTACTGGATTACCCCCGTCGTCAAGTAGAATTACCTCCACATCTTCCGCCGGATAACCGATCGGAGCGATGTCACTCGAGAGTTGGGTGTCGCGATCAATGAAGAACTGCGTTATATTTCCGGCTTCAGTGCTGGACATCCAAATTCCGATTACACAATCGCGAGGAAAGATTTTCTTGTAGAGTTCAACATCGCGCCGATAAACGATCTCCCCGCCGAGGGACACCAGCCTCAGACTCGGAAACGATTGGTGCTGACTGAAACTGCGCACGAAATCCCGTATTCGACCTGTGCTGAAGACCGTAATTGATTCGCTGATTACTAAATCCACTAAGCCCCGGATTCCTTGTCGCTTTAGGTCGAGAGGAAAAAGGCATGCACCGTTGAGAAGAGCTGGAAAGATTCTCCTCACTGAAGCGCTCGAACTGCACGAATGAGTGAGACTGAGTCGGTCTTCAGTACAGATATGCAGGCCATTCGTGAATCGGAGTGTTCCATGCAGCAAATTGCGATGATTATCGACCACTCCTTTGGGTTGTCCCGTCGATCCCGAGGTGTAGAGGATGGACGCGAAGGCTCCGGGAGTTATTTTCACGCTCACGTCGCAATGACGAGAGCCCGCACCGACATCGTCTACGTCAATGACAGCAAAATCCTCCCCACCAATTTCACGAGCCAAGGAAAGAGTTCCACGATGCGCCACAATGAGTTCGGCCTGGGCGTCGAGCAACATGTACTGAAGTCTTTCCACAGGATAGGAAGGATCGAGCGGGACATAGATCTTGCCTGCCTTGAGTACGGCGAGAATAGCAACCAGCACCGAAGCGCCATGTTCCATCAGAATCGCGACCGGAAGGTTGCCTTCGCCGCATCTGTCCAAGATTGAGTGAGCTATGCGATTTGCCCTTTCATTCAGTTGCGTGTAGGTAACAGCCTGTGCCCCGTCCTTAATTGCTACCTGATTCGGATACCGCTTCACTATCTTCTCAAAGCGCTCGGGAATCGACTGCTCGACATCCTCTTTTGTGAACTCCTCGAACCGTCCCGTTGGATGAAAACACTTCGCCCGAATGGCTAACTGCTCCGGGGAAAGCTTTGTGTCAGTTCGTAGAAACTTACTCATAGCAAGTCAATATACGCCGTTTAGTAGGCTAGACGTCAACAGAAACTGTGCTTTCACGCGTTCACGCATTCCGTAGACAAGGGTTGATTCGAACATAACCGGCGGGAGATCGACCGGCAAGATATGATAAGGCCGAGGATTCACAGATCGCGCAAACAGTTTAACGAATTGGAGGAACTTTCATAGAAGATAAATTCCTAATAAATTCCTACTTTGTCAGGATTCTTGCGGATCAAAAACGCACCACGATTGCTAGACTACTAAGTTTTTGGATCAAATTTCTGGTGCATTTTTTTCAAAGCAACAATTACGATTCAGCAACTTGACGACTCATCGACGCGCGTGGAGAATGTACGGCATGCGTTTTCGTATGCTCGCTCGGCGTCGCTCTTGGACATGGCCTCTCGCCAGTCCACGAAAGGGGTCAAATCCGCCTTTTGCTGTTTGTCGGTGATTTTTCGCTGGTTCGCGCATCGGTCGAAAAAGAGTTCTCTCGCCCCAGGTTTTATCTAACTTCTTTAGCCGCTAGTCCCCACTGCTTATCATTTTCTCTTCAAGCCACGTCGACAATTCGGAAAGACTTCTAGGCCTGATTTCGTGGCCCATTTCGTATTCCCGAAAAGTGAGCGGCACGTGTAGTTGCCGCAGCGTTTCGACTGAACTTCTCGCTCGGTCGACTTCAATCATAGAATCTTGCGTGCCGTGCTGCACTAGTGTGGGCAGCGAGCGGACCGCATCGCTCACGCTGATTTGCGACAACAGTTCTTTCGGCAGCCAGCTACTTAGGACGGCAAGAGCAGCGAACCGGCCGGGATCTGACAACGCGAGGCCATACGCCATTACACCGCCTTGGCTAAAGCCGAGCAGGGCAAGCTTCTTGACGTCGATGGGATAGGATTTCACGCACTCGTCGAGAAAGACCCGCAGTTTTTTTTGAGAAGACAGAATGGCATCCACGTCCGGCGGGCCGCCCATGCTCATGGGGTACCAAGAGTAGCCGACGGCCTCGGGACCGATCGGCGTTTCCAACGGCCCTTGCGGGCAAATCATCAGAAACTTTCCTCCGCAGAGATGCGGCGCGAGGCCGAGCAAGTCGAAGGCGTTGGCGCCGCGTCCGTGCAGAGTCAGGAGTGTTGGAAACGGGCCGTCGCCGGCGGGTTGATAAATCGTGTGAATGAGCTGCACGGTGAACCTCCGTTCATGGGTTCAGTCTCTTAGATGTTCGAGCCGTCGTATCCCAAGCCGCAATGAAAGCGCTACCACCGCAGCGGTCAACGCCGCAACTATGATTAATGATGGCGCGATGAGCGCAAGCGTCGGCACTGTGGTTCGTCCGGGGTGAAGTGACGCCATGGCGAGCTGGTAGATCGGCCAGGCTTCGATCGCCACCGCAGCGGCGATGAATCCGATGCTCGTAATCATCGCCACGGCGCCGCCGAAACTGGTCGGTATCTCCGCGGCGTTTTCATAATCGAAGCTCGGATAAAGCGCGCCGAGACCGACGCCGATGGCGGCGATGCCGAACGTCATCAGGCACACCGTGATGAGGGAAAGCGCCATCATCCAGGACGGCACGTGAAGCAGCAAGTTACTCAGGAACACGAGCAACTCGCCGAGCAACAATAGCGGAACAAAGATCAACCAGAATTTGCTCCACAGCAACGCGCGCAGGGAGATCGGCGCACACTGCAAAATCCAGAAGGCTTTCCCTTCCAGGCTGATGGCAGGGAAGGCAAAGCGAACGGCGACGGCGCTGAGCACGAAACCGGCGAGCGCTAAGTTGGCAAACGAAACCAGAGTGCGCAGCACGCCGGCGGGCATCGGCGAACGATCCAGCGGCAGCACTTTAAAGTTGTACAGATAGACAACGATTAGGGCGAGCAGAAGAAAGACCTGCGACCATTGGGTCGTGTCGCGCAAAAAGGTCTTGATGTCTTTGACCATGATCGCGCGGGTAATTTGCGGAAACAGTCGCACGAGGCGATCGAGAAAGCGATCGAACCATGCAAGATTGCGCCGGCCCTGACGCGACTCTTGAGCCTTGGACCAGCCCTCGAAATAGACCGCGCCGGAAACCCATGAAGCTACGAGCGGAAAGAACAGCGCATAGCTGGCGAGCAGAGCGAAGAAAAAGCCCTGTTCGGTTTCTCGGCTAAACAGCGTTCCGGCCAAGATTTCCGCCGACCAGCTGCTCGGCAGGAACGGCGACGAAGGTGTTTCCATGGCGGTCAAGAATTGTATGAAATTGCCGAAGGACTCCGGGTGCACGAGGCGTTCAGGTTGGGAGAAGCGAAACAGAAAATACATGACGATGAAGGCGATCAAACCGATGAAAAAAAGCACGTCGCGAATTCTTTTTGCCGGCAGGCAATAGACCAAGAGGTGGGTGATCAAGATTCCTATCGCCGCCGGAATGAGTAGAAACAGCGGCAAGATGAGGGCGACCCAGAGATAAAGAATCCAGCCGCCGCCGAACACCGCGCCGTAGGCGGCAAAGATGGGGATGCTAAAAAATAACACCATCCACGACGAATTGACCGTGGTGTGAATCAAGCGCGCGAAAAAAAACCCGTCGGGCGAAACCGGCGTCGCATGCACCAAGTCCAGATCGCGCGCGAGAAAATAACTCGAAAGCGCCGCGACCAGATTGCTGAACAAAAGCATCGACAAGAAGGTCAGCAGGATGATCAGCAAAAGTTGATAAGCCAGCGCCGGCCCGAGCTCATAAACCGCCTCAAAATAGCGCAGCACGCGGCGGATCACGAGGTACGTGCCGATCCAGAAACAGAAGGCAAGCCCGACGATCAGCAAGCGGCGCGGCCAAGAGCCGGCGCAGCGGGTAAGCGAATTTCTCCAGCCGAGCCAGAGCGGAGAAAGCAGTAATGCGACGGAACTCATGAGTAGGATTGTAGGTTGCCGTTGTCGTGCGCTTGATCGCGGGTCAGGTCCAAAAAAACGCTTTCGAGATTGCCGTGATTTCCCGCGGCTTGCCGGTGCAGCTCCGACATCGTGCCGCAAGCGATGAGCCGGCCTTTCTGGATGATGCCGATGCGGTGACAGATCTCTTCTGCGACGCTGATGCTGTGGGTCGAAAGAAAAATTGTCGTGCCGTTTTTCGCCAGAGCGGAGAAAAGGTCCTTGAGCGTGCGCGCGCCGCGCGGGTCCATCCCGACCATCGGCTCGTCGACGATAAGGATGCGCGGTTCGTGAATCAACGCGGCGCAGATCACCAATCGCTGCTTCATGCCGTGTGAGTAGCTCTCGACGAGCTCGTCTTTCCACGCGCTCAGTTCCAAGTGAGCGAGCAGTTCAGCGATGCGCGCTTTGAGCCTGCCCGGTTGGAGGCGATGGAGCTTGCCGACGAATTCGAGGAACTCTCCGCCGCTCAGCTTTTCATAGATAAATGGCCGATCGGGTATAAATCCGGCGATGGCCTTGGCCATTTGCGCGTCGGTCACGACGTCATGGCCGGCGAGTAAAACTTGGCCGGACGTTGCCTTTAATATTCCCATCATGACGCGGATGGTCGTCGTCTTACCCGCGCCGTTGGGACCGAGAAAACCGAAAATCTCTCCCGCCGGCACTGTGAGATTGAGATGATCCACAGCGGCGAGTTTGCCGTAGTGCTTGCTGAGATTGAGGAGTTGAATCATAACAATTTTGGATTTTCGATTTTAGATTTTCGATTCTCGGAACGGAACCCTATCTTCAATCTAAAATCGGCAATCTAAAATCCAAAATGAAGGTCCTTCCTACAGCACTTCGATTTTGAGGTTACCGATCAACTGCAGAATGTCGATCTGACGGTCGATTTCTCCCTCGAGAAACTTGATATGAGTCACGTCGGCGGGAAATTGATTGAGCACGGAGTCGAGCGACACCCAGTCGCCGAGCCAGATCTCGGACCAAGCGTGGTAGTAAAAAGCGCCGCGCAGATAAACCACTCCGACGACCGTCTTCGCCGGGATGCCCGCCGCGCGGGCCAGAGCATTGAACAGCACCGTGTGTTCGTTGCAGTCGCCTTTCCTAGTCTGGAGGACTTCCAGGGCGTTGGGGATGCTGACCGTCGGCTCTTTGGCGATTTCCCGATAGACCCAATCTTTAATTTTTAACGCCGCTTTGTAGGCGTCGGTTTCGCCGCTGACAATCTTTGCCGCGAGCGCCACGATGCTCGGGTGATCGGATTGAAGGAAGGGCGTGGGTTGCACGTACGACGCTAAGTGCGCTCCTCGCACCGGGATCTTGGGCACGTTGAGCCGTTTCAGGTCTTCAAGGCGGATATCGAGCCGATCGTATGCGAGTTTCTGCCGTCCGCCGTTGAGCGGAAAGTTTGCCAGGTTGACGCCGCCGAGTTTGAACTGAATATCCGTCCTTGATTGCGCATCGGTGATGTATTTGGCGACGGGGATCGCCGTTTGGGCGACGATGTCCAATGACACCGCATGCGCGGGGAGACTTTTTGCTTCTTGAACTTCCTGTCGCACCAGCGATAGTCCCGCGGGCGACTCCTCTTTGAGCGTGCGCCCCTGTCCATCCACCCAGGAAACCACGGAGATCCCGTGAAAGCTCTGGCGCAACCGTATCGCCGGCTCGGTGTGATTACCGACGCGAATTTTTTCTCGGCCTTCGATCACGACCGTGGTGATCTGCTGCGACAGGGTCGACGGGTCGAAGGTGTTGAAGAGGAATTTTTTTCCGGTTTCCAATTGCTGGGTAATGACATAGGGTTTTAAGGCCGCGAGCAGATACGGCGCTTGGGTCAACGTCAAGTCGCGCGTCGACTTATGACCCGCCGAGTCGATTTCCAAGCTCAAATTGCGATCCTTAACTCGCCCGCGCGCACTGAAGCGAATCTCTTTGGAGACGAGCTCGAAGACGAAGTTTTCAAGAATCCAATCTTCATTGGCCTCCATTTCCAGACTCGTCGTAGCGGGCCGAACTGTGCCGAGCAAATTCAAGTTCAACACTGATCGATCGTAAAGCCTGTAGCCCTTTGACTTGGGTGTAATCGTCTGCGTGGCATAACCGATCTTCTCGCCGCGGTAATAGACCCCCCACCATTCTTCGACGTTTTCGGTGATTTTCTCCGTGCCATGCAGGGTTATAACCGACGGGAGCGCGCCGATCTGGCGCTTGATGAGGAGAAAATTCATCACGCACCAAAACATCACGATGCCCAGACCGATGGATAGTTTCACAACCATGCGCTAGAGCGTATATGGTAAAGGCTTAGATCGCTGGGTTCAAATACAAAATATGACCGAAATCAAAAGTGAACCATCCATTAGTAGATTTGCCGCTGACTTCATGCTCGGCCGGCTCGCAAAATGGCTGCGCATCATTGGACAAGATGTGATCTATGGCCGACACTTAACGGGGTATGGCTTGATCCGCGCGGCGCGCGCCGAGAGCCGCCTGATTCTGACCAGAGACCGAAGCCTAAAGCATAAGCAACCGCCGCCCTTCTTATTTATCGATAGCGATCATTACCGCGACCAACTGCGTCAGGTGATCACCGAGTGCGGTATAAAGTCGGCTCAAGGGATGTTCACACGCTGCATCGAGTGTAACTCCGCATTAGAGCCCAAGTCCAAATCAAGTATTGAAAGTAACGTTCCGCCGTATGTCTTTTCCAACCAAGAAAAGTTTTCCTGGTGCCCCACTTGCCGACGGATCTATTGGCCGGCGACACATCTGGAGAAAATGATGGCGGAGCTTCGTCAGTTGGGCCTGTGATCAGGAGCGTTTCTAAACGTGCAAGGACTGGTTCGCTTTTTTGAGGCTCGACCTAACTAGAAATAGTCAATCTCGTATGCTACATAAGAAATTCGATTCTTTCCCCGGTAGCTCAGTCGGTAGAGCAGTTGGCTGTAGAGAGTGTGGGCGCTAATGGGAGACAGGAGGCGCTATTCCGACCGTCGCGACTATTTGATTGAAGCCGTTCAGAAAAGACGCAAGAAAGTACGCGAAATGGCGTTAGCGTTTTTGGGGCGGCAAATGTGTTCGTTGCGGTTATGACCGGTGCATTGATGCACTAGAATTTCACCACCTCGAATCGTCCGAGAAAGACTTCGGCATCTCTGCAAAGGGATATACCAGAAGCTGGACGAAGATTCGGGCGGAACTTCGGAAATGCGAACTCCTATGTGCGAATTGTCATCGCGAAGCCCACGCTAAGTTGCAGCATTCCGCCGTAAGGCGGAATGAAAAATCGGGTGAATTCAGGGAAGCCTAAGGAGGAAATCCCATTTTCCTCGACGGTAATCCTGAGCGAAGCCTGCCAAAGGGGAGTTGCGGTAGGCAGGAACGTGCAGAGACTAGAGGTTGAGGACCCCAACCAATAAACCTCGTAAGCGCCCGACATCCGCCCGAGGCGGATGATGAGATAGTCCAAGCCCGGCAGAAATGCTGGGGCACTTGTAACCAATTGGTCGGGGGTTCGAGTCCCTCCCGGGGAGCCAGCTTTCAACTCCGCTTCGGTGACGATCGGTTATCGAAGCGGAGTCCACCAAATCCTATATTCCAGCACCAGGAGGTCTTCCCATGGCATCGTCGAAACAAGTCGTCGGCAATCCAACGCCAAGAGTCGAAGGTGAGCTAAAAGTCAGCGGCGAGGCGAAATACGCCGTTGATATTACCGTTCCGGGGATGCTGTGGGGCAAACTGCTGCGAAGTCCGATCGCCTCAGGGAAGATCAAAAGCATCAACACCAACCGGGCGGAAGAGCTGCCGGGCGTACACGCGGTGGTCACTGGCCAGAATTGCACCGGCTTGAAAATAGGCCGGCGGCTCTATGACATGCCGATCCTCGCCGACGGCGAAGTGAGGTTCATCGGCGAAAAAGTAGCGGCAGTGGCGGCGGACGACGAGCTTATTGCCGAAGAGGCGCTCAATCTCATCGAAGTCGAATACGAAGAAACCGAGCCGTTGCTCGATCCGGTCGAAGCCCTCAAACCCGGCGCAAAATTACTTCACCCAGATGTCACAAGCTACAAGGGCTTGCCCAAACCCTTGAAGGAGCCCACCAATGATTTTGTCTACGTCACCTGGGGTAAGGGCGATCTCGAAACCGGCTTTCGCCAGGCGGACATCATCGTCGAGAATACCTTTACCACGCCGGTGGTTCATCAGAGTTACATCGAACCGCATTCCTGCGTGGTCAGCGCAGCGGCGGACGGCTCGGCGGAGTTCTGGTCGTGCAGCAAGGTCCCTTATGGCGTCCGCGAGCAAGTCGCCAATGCGCTCAAGCTGCCGCAGGAAAAGCTCAACTTCAATCCCGTTTACATCGGCGGCGACTTTGGCGGTAAAGGCGATTTTATGGATCTCGCCGTGGTTTATCTTCTCTCCAAGAAAGCCGGCCGTCCGGTAAAGTTGGTCATGGATTACGAGGAAGAATTCACCGCGGGCAATCCACGGCATGCTTCGATCATACAAGTGAAAACCGGCGTGAAGAAGGACGGCACCTTGGTTGCGCATCACATGAGTTTTGTCTTCGACAGCGGCGCCTACGGAGCTTTTAAGCCCAACGCCTTCCTCAATGGTCCGCACCTGTCGGCCGGACCTTACAAGATCCCGCACGTGTTTCTCGAAGAACATATGGTTTACACCAATAAAATTCCCTGCGGCCATATGCGCTCGCCCGGCGATCCGCAGGGATTTTTTGCCAATGAGAGCCAGTTGGATTTGATCGCGAAAAAATTGGGCATGGACCCGATCAAGCTGCGTCAGAAAAACTTCATGCACGACGGCGATATCGATCCGACGGGCGAAGAATACAGCTACATCAAAACGGATGAGACCTTAAAAAAGGCGCTGGATGATTCAGGCTACCAAAAGCCCAAGCCGAAAAATGTCGGACGTGGTGTCGCCTTGGTGCAATGGACGCCTGCCGGGGGCATAGGAACGGTGGCGATCTCGCTGGATGAGAACGGCGTTGCGACGATTTCCTCGGCGATGGCGGATCAAGGCGCGGGTACTTACACAGTTTTGAGCGAGGAACGACGCTTGACCTACGGCGAAATTGTCAAAGCCAAGGGAGCACCGATCGCCGTCGATGCGACTTTTAACGACAATTCCAAGATTCACGCGGCTTCGATGTGTGTCCAGGTGGCGGAAGTGGAAGTCGACCCGGAAACCGGACAGGTCGAGCTCAAAAAATTCACTTCGACGCATAACACCGGCACCGTGCTCAACCCGCTGATGCATCAGGGGCAGATCGAAGGCGCCAGCATGACGGGCATCGGCTACACACTGATGGAAGAAGTGATCATCAGCGACGGTAAAGTCGCGACGACTCACTTCGGCGAGTACAAGATCCCGACGATCAAGGATGTTCCGGTTTTCAAAGGCTCGGTGACCGAAGCCCCGCACGGAGCCGGGCCTTACGACAGCATGCCGATCGGCGAAACCGGAAATATTCCGACAGCAGCGGCCATTGCCAACGCAGTGGAAGATGCGTGTGGCGTGAGAATCAAGAGTTTACCGATCACGGCGGAAAAGATTTACCAGGCACTGCACGGCGCAAAGTAAACATGCCAACGATTCCGGGAACCATCGATCTCGGAAAGTTTCGGGTCGTCTACGAAGAAGAGCGGGAGCATGGTTCCGGTGACTCGGACGGTTATCTCCTGCAGCAGCGCGCGATCATTCGTTTGAACGAAGCGCTGGTCAAGATCGAGCAACCTGAAGACTACACGGTTTATTGCGACGACGAAAACTTTAAAAAACAGGCGGGCAAACGCCCGTCGCCCTTGCAATATTTCATTGCCTCCATCGGTTTTTGCATGTTCAGCCAACTGAGGCGTATTGCCGCAAAAGCCGAAGTTCCGATCGACGATCTGGAAATGGATCTGCGCATGACCTACGACTTGACCGGTAAGTTCCCGATCAAAAATTTTTCCGACGCGGCGCAGGGGATCAGTTACATCTTTAAGATCAAGAGTCGGTCGCCGCTTGAGAACGTGATCAAAGTCGCCGAAGCGGCAGATAAAGGCTGCCATACAGTTAACTCTATGCGTAAACGCATGCCGGTATCGGGAAAGTTAATTCTGAATGAATGGGAACACGAGATTAGAGATTAAGAGAATGGCGCGGCGCGAGCAGGGCACGGCGTGACGTCCTCCTACAGGCCGGAATCATCAAACCATGCAGTTTCAGCCCCAAAGGCGTCATCGTCGATCAATCAGATTGCAAGAATACGACTACACGAAGGCCGGCGCTTATTTTCTTACCGTCTGCACGTATAATCGGGAGTGTTTGTTTGGCAACGTGATGGACGGTGAGATGCATTTGAACCAATGGGCGATGTCGTTAGTCATGCCGAATCATAGATGTTAGGCCCAAGTCAGAGTTTGATGAGATTTGCGTAGGGGCACGGCGTGCCGTGCCCTCTGGCTTACGGTTAAGTAAATCGAACACAACCCGGGAGTGACGACTTAACATGGCAAAATTAACTGTTGGAGACGAATTCCCCAAAGCAACCCTCAAAGATATCGCTGGCGCGACGGTCGAATTTCCTGCTGTCTTCGCCGATGCGCCGTCTACGGTGATTTTCTTTTATCGCGGGCGCTGGTGACCCTGGTGCCGCGCCCAGGTCACGGCCTTTGTCTACGAATGGGAACGATATCTCGAAGGAAACGTGCAGATCTTCGGTGTCAGCGTCGAGCCGCCCGAGGAGGGAAAGAGATTTCTCGAAAGAGTCACCCGTGATTGCCAAGAAGACCGACCGCATATTCGATTGGATCCATATCCGCTGCGCCTTTTGTGTGATCCGGATGCCGCGCTCATTCGAGCCGTCGGCACAGAAAACGAAGGACATTGGGCGGGCCTGATCGCCGCCCCAGTCACCTACGTCGTCGATCCTTCCGGCAAAGTGAAGTGGGCCTACGTCAGTGACAGTGCCGCGGACCGTCCGAGTCCCGTGGCATTGGCGAAAGCCGCGGTTGCCGTCGCATCGGGAAAAGAACCGCCGAACGATTACCCAGGAAAATTGTAACGTCCTGCCATAGGTTGTGTTCACGCCCGATTAATTCTAATCGAGGCTCCTTGGGACTTGTCATCGATTTTTTTGTCACATAAGATCACGCGGGAGTTTGGCTTGGAGAAACTGGCGCGATGATTTTCGACGGCAAAATCGATTTGGATGTCCCGCTGCAAAAGGCCTGGGACTTTTTGATCGACATCAACAAATTTTCCACCTGCTTGCCCGGTATCGATGAGGTCAAGCAAATCGACGATAAAACATTCGACGGGATGATCTCCGCCAACGTGGGGCCGATCTCGGGGAAATTCAACTTTCGCTCGACGATTCTTGAGAGCCGGCCGCCCGAGCAGATGGTCGTGCGCACGCAGGGGACGGATACGGTAACCAAAAGCACGGTGAATGCGGATATGACAGTGGATTTGCACTCGATGTCGGAAACGAAATCGCAGATGGATTACAAAGCCGATGTGCAGATCAAGGGACGGCTGGGGATTCTCGGCGATATGGTTTTGCGCGCGACAGCGACGTTGATCTTGCAAGAATTTACCCGGCGTCTGCGCAAAGGTCTTGGCGAACAGGTGTGAGTTTAGTATGAGAAAAGCCAAAAGCAGATCCTTCACTTCGTTCAGGATGACATCAATGGCACGATGAGCCCCGAGTGTCATTCTGAGGCGAAGCCGAAGAATCTCGCCTTTAGCGGTAGCTGAGTTTACGCAAAGGGACGGTAAGGAAAACTTCAATGGCGGATAAGTACGACGTAATTATAGTCGGCGGCGGGTCGGCGGGGTGCGTGGCGGCCACACGGCTTTCGGAAGATTCGAATCGGCAAGTGCTGTTGCTGGAAGCCGGACCGGACCCGGAACCGATTCCCGAATTAGTCGCTGATGCGTCCAAGCAAACCCGGTTGCTGCTGGAGTCGGAATTCGTCGCGATGTTTCCGACGCAGCGCCACCTGGACGGCAGCACCTATTATGCGCTTGCTGGGCGGATCATGGGTGGCGGGTCGTCGGTCAACGTGATGTCGGTGCTGCGTCCGCAGCGCTATGATCTCGACCAATGGGTGGCGGCGGGAAATCCGGATTGGACCTACGACCGCTGCTTGCCGTTCATGAAAAAGATCGAGTCGGATCAGGATTTTCCCGATAGCCCGATCCACGGCAAAGACGGCCCGCTTTACGTCAAGCGCAATTTTATGCTCGACATGGAGGCAGCGCCGCCGGTGCGGGCGTTTCTCGAAGCGGCCTACAGCATGGGATTGCCGAAATGTCCGGATCTCAATGTGCCGGAGCCGTACGGTGTGTGCGCCTCGCCCTACAATATTAAGGACGGCAAACGGCAGTCGACCGTCATCGCTTATTTGAACCAAGCGCGCGGACGCAAGAATTTGACGATCATCGACGAGGCGGCGGTGCATTCGCTCAAGCTTTCCGGCAAAAAAGCCGAGGGTGTGAACTATGAAAGACACGGAGAGATGCACACGGCGCTTGGCGGTCAAATTCTTATCACCTCCGGCGTTTACGGCTCGCCGCAGATTCTCATGCTCTCCGGCATCGGACCGTCGGCGGAGCTCAAGAAACACGGCATCTCCATCGTGCATGAGTTGAACGGCATCGGCGAGAACTATCAGGATCATCCGGTGGCCTTCATGACTTACGAAGGACCGAAAGAGTCCAAGGTAGACTGGGTGGTGCCGCGCTTCCGTTTGATCATTCGCAAAAATCCGATCAGCGAGGCTGCGAATTTTCATATCAACATGCGGCCGCCGACCGAAGTGACGGGGCTCAAACGGATGATGCCGATATCGGCGCACCTGCTCGAACAGCGCAATCGCGGCCGGGTTTTTCTTCAGAGCGCCGATCCGCATGAACAGGTAGGCATCGATTCGCGCATGCTCGAACACCCTGAGGATTTGAAGGCGATGGTCGAGGCGATGGAATTCATCGACGAACTGGTGCGCCAGCCACAGATCAAAGAATACTACGGTCCGATGATTCAGCCGGGCCCGGGCGAAGAATGGGGCGCATTCGCGCGCAAGACTTACGACAGCTATCACCACGGCGTTGGCACCTGTAAGATGGGACCCGCATCGGACAACATGGCGGTGGTCGATCAGCGGCTGCGCGTGCACGGCATGCAAAACCTCTGGGTCGGCGACGCATCGATCATGCCGGTGGTGAGCCGCGCGAATACCAATTTGACGTCGATCATGATCGGCGAGCGGCTGGCGGATTTTGTGCAAGAGGTCGCGTAGCGACCTCGGTTCAAGAGTTCAAAGGTTCAACCGTTCAAGGTTTCGGGATAAGACTGGATGGTGTGGAGACTCACCATCCTGCACAAAAGGCGTTTGAGCCCATGTAGGAGTGGCGGGGACTCTGACATTGAACTTTTGAACCTTTGAACGTTGAACTGCATTTTGTCTCGGAGGTACCCATGGCAGACTACCCATTGACGGCGGAGTCGATCAAAAATCAATTCAAGCGCGCCGGGATTCATTTCGTCGTGGCGCTGCCGGACCGGGTAACCAGCCACTACCTATTAAAAGGTTTGATCAACGATCCCGAATTCAAAGTTGTGCAAGTTTGCAAAGAAGACGAGGGCGTGTCGATTTGCAGCGGGCTCTACGCCGCGGGGCACAAGTCGGTGTTCATGATGCAATACACCGGCTTCCTCGACTCGATCAATGCCATCCGCGGTGTCGCAGTAGAAGGCCATTTCCCGGTTTGTATGGTTGTCGGTTTGCTGGGCAAGGAGCCGGACGTGGCGCCGACCCAGTCGAAGAAGTACGGCGTCAAGATCATCGAACCGATTCTCGATGTGATGGGTATCGAACGTTATCTGATCGAGCGAGACGCCGATACCGCGCAAATCGGCTTGGCTATCGACAAGTCATTCAAGAATTCGTCGCCCTCCGCGATTCTCATTGGAAGGGAGCCACGCTAGCCATGATGAAACGAGATGAAATGCTCAAGGCCTTCGTGCGCCAGCGCAAAGACGAGATCGTCGTCGCGGTCTATACGGCGGCGCAGGAGCTGACGCATATCGCGCCCAACGATTTGAACTACACTTTCATCGGCGCCATGGGGCAGGGTTCGTCTCATGCTTTGGGTCTGGCACTGGGCCGGCCGGACAAAAAGGTTGTCGTATTCGACGGCGACGGCAGCCTGCTGATGAATCTCGGCAGTCTGGTGACGATCGCCAACCAGGCGCCGAAAAATTATGTGCATTGTCTGTGCGAGAACGGTTGCTACGAAACCAACGGCTCGGTGCCCATACCACGCGTCGGGCAAATCCGTTTCGCCGAGCTCGCCAAGTCGGCCGGTTACAAGAAAACTTACGAGATCGCCGACATCGCCGAGTGGGAACGCAAGTTGCTGAATATTCTCGAGGACGAGGGGCCGGTTTTCGTCACGCTCAAAGTCGAACCCGGAGAAACATACCCGGAAAATTTTCCGCGCCTTTACAACGTCGAGTATCGTGAAAAGTTCCGCCAAACGCTGGCAAAGAGCTAGTCGCGTGACCCATCGAATGACACGGTAATCTCTCGGAGACTGCCACGCTCTAAGCTTCAAGTTGCTTTTCTCGATCGTTGCAATTTTTGTTTCCTCTCCCTTTGGATAGGTGAGGGGTGAGTGTTCAACCACCCTCCTCCTAGGCTCCCGCAAGAGACTGTGTCGCAATGTCATCCTGAGGCGATAGCCGAAGGATCTCGTCTTCGTAAGTGGAGGAAAGTGCGAGATTCTTCGCTGACGCTCAGAATGACATCGAAGTGACTTTCGCGATTGCGACACAGACTCCAAGGGGAGAAGGAACAAAATGGCAAGGCAAATCTCACTCAACAAGCTTTCAAATCAACCCCAATTTACGATTGGCAAGCCCATCGATAACAAATTTCGAACTGGCGACACGCCGGACTCGATGCGAGAGTTCATCCTTTTATGACGTCCGACGCCACCGCTCAGCTTATTGCTCTGATCACCTCCGTCTTCTATGCCTCTGCGCTGGTTTCGGCGCGCGCCGGCATGCCCTATTCCACGCCCACCACCGTCACTCTAGTTTCGATCCTTATGCAAAACTTGCTTCTATGGTCGGCGATATTCGTAACCGGCGGCATTCACTCCGTGCCGCTCGCCGGCGTTTTGCTCTTTACGCTCGTTGGCCTCTTTCAGTTGGCCGTGCGCTTGTTAGCTTACACCGGCGTGGAAAAAATCGGCGCGTCGCGCAGCAGCGCGCTGCAGTCCGTGAGTCCGCTGATCAGCGCGGCCATCGCGATTACCTTTCTCGGCGAGCCAACGACGCTGCTGATCATCCTCGGCACTTGTCTCGTCGTCGTCGGAATAATCTTGATCTCATGGAAACCAGAGCGCGAGTTGTCCAGCTTTCGCTGGTGGCATTTGCTGCTTCCTGTCGGAGCCGCTGTCCTTACCGGCATAAACCACCCGATACGCCGCTATGTTCTGACGATGGCAAACGAGCCATTGTTCTTCTCCGCGCTGATGGGCACCGTGTCGCTTGGCGGATTTTTGATCTATTACGCGCTATCGCCGCGGTCGCTGCGTCTGAGGTGGAACCGCCGAGCAATCGGCCCGTTCCTCGCCACCGGATTCTGTGAAACGATCTCCATTCTGTTGATCATTACGGCGATCAGCATGGGCCGCGTCGTCATCGTCGCGCCGATCGCGGCGAGCTACCCGGTTTGGTCGCTGATCCTGTCAGCCATCTTTCTGCGCGACGTTGAATCGGTCAATCGTAAAGTGGTCGCGGGAGTAGTGAGCGTCGTCGCCGGCAATTTTGCGATTCATCTGGGCAAGTGAGCGGGCTTGTCACTCTCGATTGTGTCGAATAAGATCCGACAGAGGAGGCGATGCCATGAAAATTTATGATATCTCTCTCACTCTTTCGCCTGAATCCATTCGCTGGGTGACGGCGCAGCCGCTCGAGCTGATCGGGCGCAAGCGCATGAGCAAGGGCGACGCCAATAATTCATCATCGATTCACACGAGCGTCCACGCCGGCACCCATGTCGACGCGCCGTTTCATTTCGTGCCCGATGGCATGACG
>WNGI01001567.1_pt1 | contig 19195 bp, 16 predicted proteins | sample 5400621 | NCBI WGS metagenome assembly WNGI01 (sample SAMN13153374, study PRJNA577476) | soil metagenome | isolation source: 20 cm soil or saprolite under Garry oak tree replicate 1 | place: USA:California | collected 2016-06-15
CACGACTTATCGGGCACTTGAAAGCTCTGGTTTTGCGAGAGTGGCGATGCCCGCATCATTCCAGTCGAATGAGATTGCGTTGCTCGCCAGCGACTTTTCTTTGTGAACTCCACCTCCATACCCAACGATAAATTGGTATTGGCCTGGAGGGACCTTGAAAGTGACACGAACTTTCACGGACTGACCGGGCTCGAGTTGGAAGCGTTCAGGAGGACGGCTTTGCGGGTCGATTCTGTTCTCTGGGCTGTTGAAGTGCAGCGAGTGTGGAGCGAATATCAGCATCGTTTCCGGGCGCTGGCGAGGGCGCAGCGATGTCGTCTATGGCTGTCCGCAAAATGCCTTCCGTGGGACATGTGTTTGCACAAACGGTGTGCGCGTTTTTCGCAAAGCGCTCGAAGAAAGATTGCTCACCGCGTTACAAGAGCAGGTAATCCGGCAGGAAGCGGTTGAATACGTTCTCGACAATTTCGAGACCGAATTTCTAAAGGCAGTGGACAACTTGGGAGGGGAACTGGAGCAGATGCGACGCCGCAGAGAAGAACTGGAGCGCGAGATCGTGAACCTCACCAATTTTGTAGCTGAAGGAGAATGTTCACCAGCCTCGAAAATCACTGCGCTTGTGCTTGGCTGGTTTGAGAATTCGGTGGTTCGATCCGATAGCCGAGGCTTCGGAGTTGCCGGATCATTCTTGCCGTGCGCCTGTGTTTCGATTGTTTGGTGACGGCTGAGCCCCGTTCTTCGTAGCGGACGCCCTGATGCAAGATCAACCAGATCAGCCGACACTGTCGATGGGCTATAGCTCCGATGGCTTGGTTATGTCCCAGACGCGGGACCGAGCGGCGATACACAATTTCGAAGATGCTTCCCTTGGTCCTGGCTGCAGCGTTGGCCGCCTGATTGAGAAGGCGCCGCATGTGACGGTTGCCTTTTGGAGAGCGGTGGCTATAGTTCACGCCGGCACTCTCGTTGTCGCCCGGGCAAGCACCAACCCACGAGGAGAGACATTTCTCGGAGGGAAAGGTCGCTGCCGTAGGGCCGACTTCGGCAATGATCTGCTGGGCTGAGTCCACTCCCAGACCGGGCACTTCCGCTAGCCGCTCGACGGCATCCTGGTGCTGGCTGAGCAGACTGGCCATCTCCTGGTCCAGTTCGCCGATCTGCTCGTCGATCAATCGCAACTCCTCCAACGCCATCTTCAGCAGCCGTCGGTACACAGCGTTCAACTCCGTACAGGCGCCGAGCGCGTCGCACAACTGTTCCGGCGTGGCGCGCAAGCGCTCATCAGCCAAAGCGGCCAGAGCCGCCGGGTTGGTTTCCCCGTCAGCGAGCGCCTTCAGCATCCGCTGGGCACTGAGACCCAGCAGATCGGAGACGAAGCTGGACAACTTGATATGTGCTTCTTCCAGAAGAGACTCCAATTGGTTCTGCAGCCGCACCCGATCGCACCTTAACTGGTACTTCTTGCGCGTTACCGTCCGCCACAGACGCTGCTCGGCATCGGGCACAAAGCTCAGAATCAATTCCCGGGCCACCAGCCGCTTCACCAGGCGTTCGGCATCCGGGAAATCCCTCTTGCGTCCCCGCCGCCCACGATTGGACTGCGCTTGCGCCAGATGCAACGTTCCGGATCTTCGGCTCGCGCCTTCCCGCTTCTCGCGTAGCGGCTTCCAATACCTTTCCAGCGCTGCCCAGACTGGTTTCCAATATTGGGCCGTCGATTCCATGACTGCTTCCTCGGCCTCTTGCTCGATCAACCAGGCAGCGAGCGATCGCAGTTGTTCGGGGTTGCTACCAAACATCCTCCGCTCAAACCGGTACTCGCCGTCAACTTCCACGTCAGACACAACCACTGCCAGCATCTTTTTATGAACATCGATTCCGGCTATTCTGTAGGACATCACTTCCTCCTGGCTGGGAGCGGAGAGCGTGCTGCGGATATCTTAACCAGGCTCGCGGGCTATCGCCGCTCCCCCAGGGGAAGACAACGACGCCCAATTATTCGCTCAATCACGCACGCTCCGGATCAGACAGAAATACAGCCTCGAATTCTCCAATGAGGGGCCGACCTCGCCGCCCCAGGCCGCTGCCATTCTACCTCCAAGTGATTTTCATAAGCTTTCGCGGGCGGCACGCCCTATAGGACAGAAATGCGAAACTCAATGCGCTCCACCCGCGGTTCCGGAATCTCGGTTTGGAACTGAGAAACGGTCTCGCACTCTTCCAGCCCCCCGCCGCATCGCGGACAGCGGGCCGGCAACGGTACTTCCACAACTTCATCAACGGTGTCGGGGAGGGGCCGACGATAGCGGCGCCCATACTGCTTTCCTGATTTGCGTCCGGGTTTTTGGGGATGGGCTTTGGGTTTCTGCCGTGAGAAGGGGGCCGCTTGTCGCTTCGCGGCTCGTAGGGCCTCTTCCAACAGCCGCCGCAGGCGTTCGTTCTCTCTCTTCAATACTTCAATGTCTTGCTCGAGCCGCGCGATCTTTTCTGCCGTATTCTCTTCTGCCACACCGACAAACTAACCGCTTCACGGGCGGAGACAACTACATTCTTCAGAAAAAGTGTCTAGACGCTAAACAAATACGAATTTTTCACTCCGCAAGCCTGCAAGCACAAAAATCTACACAAGATTGATCTATTCCGATGGCCCAATTGCTCTTTTAGCTTTGTAGACTCTGCAAGGTCACCCGCACCTAAAAAAATCAGGAGAGTTCACGTGAAGCAGCGCGTTGGTGTGTTCGCTCTAGTCGTGTTGTGTTGCTCGGTCACCAGTCGCTCGCAGGCACCCACGGCGGTCGTAAACGGTCAGGTGCGGGACAGTTCGGGTGGAGGGATTGCTGGCGCGGCGGTGGAAGTGATCAATGACGCGACCGCCATTCGCTACACTACCGAAACGAATGCCGAAGGAATTTACTCTGTGCCGGACCTCCAGCCCGGCGTCTATCACATCCGCGTATCGAAGTTGGGATTCAAGACGGTCGTCCATCCCGACATTGTTCTGAACGTTCAAGATGCCCGAGCGTTAGCCTTTACTCTACCTGTTGGTTCTGTCTCGGAAACAGTGACCGTTGAGGGCGGCGCGCCGCTGATCAACACCGAGTCCGCAGCCGTAAGCACTGTTGTGGATCGTCAATTTGCTGAAAATGTGCCCATGAATGGAAGGAGTTTTCAAACACTAATCCAGCTCACACCGGGAGTGGTTCTTACGACCAGCTCCATTTATGATGCAGGACAATTTAGTGTCAACGGACAGCGAGCCGTCTCGAACTACTGGCTTGTGGATGGGGTAAGTGCGAATATCGGGGTCGGGGCCTCCAGCGGCCCGTCCAACGGATTTTCAGGCTCGCTTGGGTCTTTTGGTGCGCAAGGTGGGACGAATAGCTTGGTTTCTGTGGATGCCCTGCAGGAGTTTCGTATTCAGACCTCAACGTACGCACCTGAATTTGGCCGTGTCCCTGGCGGACAAATTTCGATCGTGACCCGCTCTGGGTCAAATCAGTTTCACGGAACGGCATCCGACTATTTACGCAACGATCTTTTGGACGCAAACGATTGGTTCGCCGACAACAAAGGCCTTCCCAAACCTCAGGAACGACAGAATGACTTCGGGGGGACCTTGGGTGGCCCTATTCTTAAAGAGCGGACGTTCTTTTTCTTTTCCTACGAGGGACTCCGCCTTCGTCTGCCGCGGGTCGCGGTAGACACTGTCCCAGATCTCAATGCACGGAACAATGCGTCATCATCGATTCGGCCATTCCTGAATGCGTTCCCGCTGCCAAATGGCCCTGAAGTCCTAGATTCCAGCAATAACCCTACGGGCGCCGCGGAGCGCAATTCGACTTTCTCCGATCAGTCCACACTCGACGCATACAGCATCAGAGTTGACCAACAACTAAGCAATAGAGCGAGGCTTTTTGGGAGGTATAACTACTCTCCCTCTCAAATTGTTCAGCGCGGCCTTGGTGGCGTAGCAATGTTAAGCGAGCTTGACCCGTCCGATATAACCACGCAGACCGCAACGATCGGAACCACCTGGGCTATTTCTCCTTCAATGGCCAATGACCTGCGATTTAATTACAGCAAAGTGGATAGCAATTCAAATTCCGTCCTGGACAGTTTCGGTGGCGCCATACCTCTTACAGCATTACCGTTTCCAAGTGGGTTTACCGCTCGGAACGGGCACCTTCAATACCAGATTTTTTCTTTGAGCGGTGGCGGCATGTCTGTTGGGCGGTTAACGCGAGACGTTCAAAGACAGATCAATGTTGTAGATAGCTTTTCGCTACAGAGGAGCTCACATGGCCTGAAGTTCGGAATCGACTTTCGCCGATTATCCCCTAAGTTCGATCCGTCCGCATATTCGGAGGAAGCCGATTTTCTAGATGTACCCTCGGCGACGTCGGGAAACACGATATTCGGCAGCGCGAGCAACTCACGCGGGGCCACATTCCTCTTTCGCAATTTGGGTTTGTTCGCACAAGACACGTGGCGGACCACGCCCCGCTTGACTCTAACCTACGGCCTCAGATGGGACGTGGACTTCGCCCCATCGACAATTGATGGGCCAAATCTCCCGGCGGCGACAGGGTTTAACCTGAAGAACCTGTCCCAATTGGCGCTTGCGCCCATCGGAGCTCCACCATTCAACACTCCATACGCGAGTATCGCGCCTCGTGTAGGAGTCGCCTACCAGATTTCTCAAGATCAAAGGTGGCAGATGGTACTTCGCGGAGGATTCGGTATTTTTTATGATCTTGCTACTTCGGAAGTGGGAAATGTCCTGTTCACAGGGCTTTATCCATACAGGGCTGACAACTTTGGCCTTACCGGCGCATTTCCGTTCGACCCCGCTGCGGCAGCACCGCCGCCGATCACGCCCCCAGGTCCGACTTCTGGGACGCTGACCGCGTTTGATCCCCATATGGAGCTACCGCGCACGCGTGAGTGGAATGTTGCCTTGGAGCAAGCATTGGGCACATCCCAGAGCATATCCCTGTCGTACGTTGGGGCCGCAGGAAGAGGGCTCATACAGACAGCGTTTCTGACTTCACCAAATCCCAATTACGGCGGTGCCTACTTGATCTCCAACTCTGCCACTTCAGACTATGATGCGCTGCAAGTTCAATTCCAGAGGCGACTGTCGCATGGGCTCCAGGCGCTTAGTTCCTACGCGTGGTCTCACTCAATTGATAATGGCTCGGCCGGCTCGTACGGCAATGCGTCCAATACGCTTGTGCCCAGCTTCAATCCAAACCAGAATCGAGGGCCCGCTTCCTTCGACATTCGGCATACTGCCTCTGCTGCAATCACGTATGAAGTTCCCGCTCCAAGAATAAATGCATTTACAAACGCCCTTTTGCGTACCTGGTCCATTGAGAGTGTAATTCAGGCGCGGTCCGCACCACCAGTCGAGGTAATTGATGGAAAGTTTTTTTCCACGATTTTCAACACCTTTGCAACGGTCCGTCCAGATCGCGTACCGGGAGCGCCACTGTACGTCTACGGACCAGAGTGTGTAGTGGTCCTCGGATCGCCATGTCCAGGAGGAAAGGGATTCAATCGGGGGGCGTTCACAGATCCTCCGACCGATCCGAATACCGGCGCGCCCCTTCGACAGGGCAACTTGGGGCGGAACGCCTTGAGGGGGTTTGGGGCATTCCAATGGGATTTCGCAGTGCATCGTGACTTCCCACTCCATGAGTCGGTAAAGCTACAATTTCGTGCGGAAGTGTTCAATCTATTGAACCATCCGAACTTCGGCCAGCCGTTTGGTGATCTGAGGTCTAGAAGCAGGTTTGGTCGATCAACGAAGACGTTGGCATCCAGCCTGGATTCCTTCAACCAGGGCGGCGGGAGCTTCAGTCCGCTTTATCAAATCGGCGGGCCTCGATCAATTCAAATTGCTCTGAAACTCTTCTTCTAGGTGTGCCACGAGCAAAAGAGTCGGCGACAGACGACTCTTTGCGTAGCTGCGTAGTCGATGAAGGGAGGCCCTTCGGAGCCGCCTTGCAGGAGGAGGGAAGCCTACCTAAAGGTGAAGAGCAACAAAGGAGCAGCAGGGATCGATGAGCAGACGATCGAAGACTTCGAGAGGGATATGTGAGCGAGCACAGCTTTGTTTCTAGAGTGGTGTGCCGATTAGGTGGACTACTTTTGGTGTTATGCGTTCTCCGATCGGCGGCATTCGGTCGACATCTGGTCACACTCAACGATTTGCAGTCGATTAAATATGTTGACCGCGGAATGAGACTGTCGCCGGATGGAGGGACTCTAGCGTATGTACTTGATGACGATCTCTGGCTCGTGAGCACAACGCGGGGTATGCCTCGCAAAATCGGAAGCGCCACGATGCCCATTTGGTCGCCGGATGGCACTCGTCTTGCCTTCTATTCCAAGAGAGCTCGAACGCTGCAACTGTGGGTTTTGGATCTCAAGCAAGGACGGACCACACAAATTACCGATATAGAAGGAGGCATAAATCCAGATCCGGTATCCCGCTTCTCGGGATGGGATGGGGATCCGTTCCGTTATTGTTGGTCGCCAGATGGAACCAAGATTGTGTTCACGTCGCGCATAAAGAGCGGAAGCACCCAAAATCCAGAGGCCCCCCCTGGCAGTTCAGCCGAATCAAGTGCGCACATTGGCAACGGAACTACTACAGAGGAAGAACCTTTGATCTTGACCGACGCTACTCCTGCCGCCTGGACGCTCGGCGGATTATTTCACGGCTCTGCGGCGGGGGGCGATGACTCCGAACCGAGTAATAAGCACCCCCCACAATTGACCAACCAACTCTTCGTTGTCGAGGTCGCGAGCAAGAAGCTTGAGCAGCTTACCAAAGACGATGACGGTTATTTCAATCCGGACTGGTCGCCCGATGGGACGAAAATAGTCTTCGTCTCTACGGAAGGCCGACCAATGGTCGGTTATGGCCCTGACACTTCAAATCTCTATGCTATCGAGGTCTCAACGGGACGAAAGACCGCCTTAACAGTCGGACCTGGCCAAAAGCGACTGCCATGTTGGTCTCCGGAGGGGAAATGGATCGCATACTTAGGTGGAAGAGAGTTCGGCATCGTCTCTGTATATCTTATGCTTAGTACAGGCGGGAATCCCGCGAACATTACAGCTCAGCTCGATCGCAACACATCGACTTTTTACTGGTCGCCGGATGGGAACTCCATCTACGTCTCATACCGCGATGGCGTGTCCTGGCCGATTGCACGGGTTAGTGTACCCGGTGGGACGGTTCAAAGAATTTCCCAACTCGAAGCGTTGTGCCAACCATTCGCGGTTTCCCGCGGCGCAGTGGTATGGGTACAGAGCGACGGCTCTAGCGCCGGGGTAGTCTACACGTCAGACTCTAACGGTCGCAGCCCGCGTATTCTACTGGAGGTAAATCCCCAAACCGGGACCTGGGCATTGGGAAAACAACAAGTTGTGCGGTGGCAAAACAGTCGAGGGGAGGCGATTGAGGGAATTCTGATTCTGCCCGTCGATTATAGGGAGGGAAGAACGTACCCTCTCATCGTCGATCCGTATCCTGGATTGGTCAATGGCTTCATGAGCGGCCCTATGAGTGGTAATCAGGCCTTTGCATCAGAGGGTTTTATGATATTCATTCCGAACGAGCGTACGCCGCATACTTGGCAAAACCCGGTGAAGGACCAGCGTTACAACGAAGCGGCACTTGGGCCAAACGGCATAGAAATCATGATGGATGATCTGATGTCCGGCATTGATGCAGTTGTAGGGCGCTTCGCAGTTGATCCCGACCGAATGTGTTTGTATGGGTTTAGCAATGGTGCGAGTGCCGTAAATCTAATAGTTACGAGGACGTCGCGATTCAAGTGCGCGGTGTCCGCTTCTGGCATCACTGATTGGGCCTCTTCGTTTCTGAAAAGCGGAACCTCATTTTTCCCAACTCTCATCGGGGGCATGACCCCATGGCAGGATCCAGACGCATACATCAAGCTGTCGCCGGTATACCACCTCGATAAAGTAACAATCCCGATCTTGCTAGCCGTCGGAGACGATGAGGGAATCGGTGTAGTTATGGAGGCCGAAATGTACAACGGGTTACGCTATCTGGGCAGAGACGTGACGATGATCAGGTACCCTAACCAAGGGCACGGCTTCACTGGTACAGCGCTTGAAGACTACTGGGAGCGAGTGAACCACTTCTTTGATAAATATATGAGGAATAAACATGCGGAAGCGAATTCTCCAAGCGCGATTAACTGACTAACACTCTAACTAACTTGTCTCTCTCACAAGTCGCGCTGGCTCTTTTGAGCAAGGGGACGGTTAGGGGTTAGCCTCCTCACAGTTGTCGACGCGGCCGGGAGGAGGCTGCCCTAGCTGATGTTAGTCATCCAGTTCACAGTCCGAAATGACTTGCTGAAGAGCCTCATTTGGATGGGGCTCCGAGTTGTCTTGCCTCTGGCTACCACGGATGACACGAGATGCGTCACCCAGGACAGCGATTTCCGGCTTCGTGTAGGTCATAGTCCTCACCTCCTTTCTTTCCGATAGGATCAACTAACCCCCGCTAGCATGAGGGTTTGTCGTATGGAATCCAACCACCACTCAAGTTCTGTGCAGGAGCCTTAATGGCCGAACCGCCAGACCCCGCCTTACTAGAGCTGCTGTGATCTAGATTCGGTCCAATGTGCGATCTGTGGCAACAACCCGTCAGACGGATCCGAGATCACGCCGCGCTGTATTGTGTCTCGCAACCAAAGCTCCAAGGAGAGCGCTCTCATCAATAGAACCACAGAGGAAGGCACGTTTCCGCTTTTCAAATCTCGCAGTGCCTCCCGTAGAGGAGCGGAATTGATGAAACCTAACCTTGCACTGAGAGGTGATTCGAGAATCGCTGTCAGCGTCGGCCAGACTTTTTCCATCATAACGATGTAACAACGGCCGGCACCTGCTTTGGTTCGCCGCGACAACACATCCCGTGGGAGCAAATCCGCGAGGGCGCGACGCATAAGCGAGCGCCGTTCCCCGGGCCTGAGCAATTGATCCTGAGGAATAGAGATAAGAAATTCGACAAAATCCTGATCGAGATAGGGGTACCTTTTTTCTTCAATTGATGGTCGCTGGCACGCCATTTGGTTCGCGAGGGACGCCAGGGTTTCGGCGCAATCTCGATCACTGGGAAGCCAAAACCGTTGTCCTTCGACTACACCTAGCCGTTGCCGAGACAGCCGACATCGCCGTCCAAACTTATGGTCGATCCAGCATTCCAGCTTGGCCTTTTTCGTGAGATGTATGCGAAACGCAGTGGGAAACAGTTGGATCATTGTTTGCAACAACAGGTGCACCAAAGGGCGTCTCGTGAGCAAGCTCCATGCCTTGAGTTGCTTCGCCAATTCAGGAACTCGAAGCCGTAACATCAGGTCAGCAATTTGCGTTCGGAACTCCGCAGCTTGACCGTTGAGCTCATCACCACCAGTGCCTGAGAGTGAAACGCGACATCCAGTTTCTTGAAGTATCTTTTTGCGTTCAAGCCTCAGCTCTTCCGCAGACTGAAGGCCCGGAGTAGGCGTGAAGTCTAAATATTCCAAGGTGAACGGTGTGCCGAACTGTGCCAGATTCACCCGATAACCGGTCCTTCCGCGCCTTTCTTCGACCTTGGTGAAATAAGAGAAATCGTCCCCATCAGGCTCGGTCGGGTCATAGTAGGAAATGGTATGAAGTTGGGACGCCTGCCCGTGCCCTCGCGCTCTAATCTCATCGGCCATGCATACAATCGAAGAGGAATCAAAGCCACCGCTCAGATCGGCAAGGATCGGCGAATCCGACCGTAGCCTCCGAGAAACTGACTGCCGAAAGACGTGGCGAAAATGCTCTTCATATTCCGCATCCGCTTTGTAGCGAAGTTTTTTCCTGGGTTCAAAGGACCAAAAGGACAGGATTGTTGCTTTGCGATTGTGAATCTTCACAAACTTACCTGGTGGCACCGCGCGGATCTCCTCGTAAGGCGTAAGATGTGCGGCGGGAAACGCGACCAGATAGCCAGCTATGTATTCATCGCTCAGAGTGAACTTTGTAGCGGCCAAGAGCACTATAGGTGAGAGATGTGTGCACCAGGTAATTTTATCTTGTGTGATGTGGTAATAGAGATGCCGGACCGCCAGATAATCCCGAGCAAGTATCAGGCTTTTTTCGATCGGATGCCAAATAGATAGGGCCCAGTCACCCTTGAACTTGCTGAAACAATCCGTGCCCCAACGGCCATAAGCCTCTACTACGATGTCGACATCAGTCTGATTCGACGTGAGGTGGTCACCCAGTTCGACAATCAATTCTTCCCGGTTGTCAAGACGCCCGTCCCACATCACTACAAACCCGCGGCTGGAAACGCAGGGCTGTCGCTCGAGGCGCGATTCTTTTGTTGTATGAAATGGGCTGTAAATCATGCTGATCGGGCCGTGAACAAAATCGCTGATGCCATCACGTTTAAAGTCGGCAAACGCATCACGGGCACGGAGGAGGAAGTCATTATCTACGGGTCGTCCGTCGAAGAACCACAATCCAGACTGCACGCTCATATCGTCCCTTCCCTAGCAACGCTCCCACACTCCGTACATCGCTTGAACGTCCCTTCGTTCGTTTACCGCACGTCCATTGACTTCGGCCCAGGCATGGGCCTTAAATGGAAACTTTCTAGCTCCCAACACCATCTGAGCAGGCACACCCCGACTACGCAGCAAACATGTTGTCACTGCCGAACGCTGCAAACATAGAACCCGCTTCGGATACCAGATACAGGCGTGGTTCACAGCATCACACAATTGCACAACAGCCTCGGGTGCCGCGTTTGTTCGTGCCACAGGCCAGCCTTGAACAATTCGGTGTAATCGGGCGAAGTTGTGGTTCAACAAGAAAACATCAAATGCTAGGAGACCGCAAAGTGCCTTCCAGAAAGCTAATCGCATAGAAACTCTCCCTCAACCTAGAAAGTCATTCCCAACTCTCCGCAGAGGAACGCCACTCTATCTGTGAGAGCCTCAACTCGGGCGCTCAGTGGCTGTACCGGCGTGTGCCCCCATGCAGGTCGATAGTCCAACAAGATGGGATGCTGCGACGTTGTGGCCGCTTGCAACCTGGCAGTCATTTTGCGCACGTGCAGTGGGTTACAACGAGTATCAGCGTCGCCACTAATTAGCATTGCGGCAGGATAGGCGGTGCCGAATCGCACCTGGTGATAGGGTGAATAGGCTTCCAAGAAACGAAAGTCATCCGCATTGTCGCTAGAACCGAACTCCTTGACCCACATGTTGGCTAAATCAAATTTGTGATATCTCAGCATATCAAGTAGAGGTCCGAGGCAAATGACAGCGCGGAATAGATCGGGCCGTTGCGTTAGAGCCGCGCCAACCAGCAAGCCCGCGTTAGAGCCGCCACCGATGGCCAACTTTTCGGGAGAGGCATGTCCATTTCCCACAAGCCATTCGGCAGCCGCGATGAAGTCGTCGATGGCGGTTTGTCGGTTGTGCCGCATGCCGGCTAAGTGCCATCGCCGGCCGAATTCCCCTCCGCCACGCAGATTCGCAACGGCGTACAAAAAACCGAGCTCGATCAGTACTGTCGCATACACACTGAATTGTGGTGTGACACTGGCACCAAAACCACCGTAACCGGTCAGAAAGGTCGGCAGTTGGGCGGGCCGTCGCCCCCTCTGCCAAACTAGGAACATCGGGATCTGAGTGCCATCTTTCGAGGGATACGACACGTGCTCTACCTCGATAGAGGAAGGATCGAAAAGAATGTGTGCGTGAGCCCACACGTCTTGCTTGCCGCTACCCGCCTGAAACCTCAGAATCGTTCGTGGACGAGAAAAAGAAGTGAACTCGTAAAATAGCGTGTCGCTATGCGGTCCCCCTGCCAAGAGGCGGACCGTACCATCGGAGGGGCAGGGTAAATTGCCCTGCCTTTCGCCAGATTGATCAAAGATTTCGACTCGTGTTAAGGCTTTATCAACATATCTGACGAAGATCAAATCACCAGCGCATGCAATGCCTTGGATCCGTAGGTCAGATTCGGGGACAAGTTCTCGCCAGTTTTCGGGTTTGGGCCTGTCTATATCAATCGACACGATTCGAGAATTCGGGGCCTTCCAATCGGTCGCCGCGATCAATTGATTGTCCACAAAGAGGAACGGACAAAACATACCTTCGAATTCCTGCACGATCCGTCGCACCGACCCGCCCTCCGGTAAATCGTGAACGTAGAGATCGATCAGGTGCGAATCGTGCAGCCCAGTCACTAGGTAGGCTAACCGTTGGCCATTCCGCGATCGCAATATCTGTAAACGAAGGTTTGCAGACTCTCCAGCGACAAATGTCTCGATGTCCTGGTCCGGTTTGGTTCCAAACTTATGCCAATAGGCAGCTCGGTAGTGAGGGCGACTCCCGGTGACTGGCGCGTGAGCATAGTAGAATCCCTTGCTGTCTGAAGAAAAGACCAGTCCCCCATACGACCCCTCGGCTAGACGATCCGGCAGCGTTGCGTTGTGTTCTACGTCGAGGAACTCTATGGCACAGGTATCGTGACCTCCCCGTCTCACGCTATAGGCAAGTAGTTTCCCGTCCCTGGAGATATTGAGAATACCGACCGCAGTTACCGATCCCTCCCCTCTGTGAACAGGATTAATCAAAGGTATGTCTTCCCCCATTTCACCCTCGCGCATCGTGATGACAGGCTGCTCCTGATAAGGCTCACGCTTAAGGAAAAAATACCTGTCACCAACTTTCCAAGGTTCAGAAATGGTTTTGACCGCCAGCAATTCCTCAATACGCTTTCTAAATCGATTGCGTCCGGGAACGGCATCCAGATATCCTCGTGTATATGTTGTCTGTTCCTCCAGCCACGTTCTTGTCCGCAAAGAATTTTGGTCTTCGAGCCAGCGGTAAGGATCAGTGACAGGTACCCCATGCAGGATTTCGGTCACTGGCTCACTCGGGGTCTGAGGTATTGGATTTCCGGTCAATGCCATTCTTCACCCCTAGGCTCTCTAGTTCTGAAACACAGGTTGCAGGAGCCGTGAGTCTTGCAGCCCAGATAAAAGTTTACGGAGTCCAAATTCGATGTTGAATACATGATGCGTTGCAAATTGCGAGCTTCCGAGCCATTCCCGGAAACTCGAAGCCGAAGCAATGTTCTTGATGGAGAATTTCCCTTGTCTTTTCAGAAGAACGATGGAATCCAAACCAAGGTCTAACGTGGGAGACTTAATGCCAGTTTCAGGATTCCTGACGACTGTAGCAGCTGCATTCGTCACCGTCATCGAACTGAACCTCCAGAGTTCTTACTTATCCTCGAACTTGTGGTCAGGTGAGATCACTTTGTGGAGGGCTGGGCTCCTAGATATTTTTGTGATCTCGTTCGAGATGGTGCTTTGCGGCGTTCACGAAGTCAACAGTAAACGAGCCGCATATTTTGCTTTTTAGCCGCATATTTTGTCTTTTACCCGCATATTCTGCCCTAATCGGAGTTGAAGGGGGGCATGCCGGTTCTGGATGGAGACTTTTGAGGCATCCCTGCACGCAAGTGAGAGTCAGCAAGGTTGGCACTGGAATACAAATAGGGGTAGAATCCGTCCCTCCGCATTAGTTGGTCGTGCGTGCCTTGTTCCGCGATCATACCTTGATTCAGCACGAGGATCCGATCAACCCATTTGAGAGCAGAAATTCTATGAGACACAAAAACCATGGTTAAATGGCGAAAGCGCTGGATCAAATTGGTAAGAACCCTTCGTTCGGAGGGAACGTCAAGTGCAGATGTCGATTCGTCCAGCAAAAGCAAGGATGGACTTTGAAGAACGGCTCGAGCTAAAGCGAGGCGCTGGCGCTCACCGCCCGACAGCGCATTGCCTCTGGGGCCAACTGGTGTATCCCAACCTCTCGGTAGACGGCCCATCAATTCATCGAGATCCGCGATTTCAAGTGCCGAGTAGAGTTCTTTATTGGTTGCAGACGGTTTTCCGAGAAGCAAATTCTCTTTTAATGTGCGATCGAATAGCACGGGATCCTGCATGAGATAGCAGACCTTCGTTCGAAGGCTTTCAAGCCTTACGTCTCGAACGTCGATTCCGTCGATATACAAAGCTCCTTGATTTACGTCGTACAGCCTGGCAATCAACCTGGTGATCGTACTCTTGCCGCTACCGCTGATGCCGACCAAGGCGACCTTTTCACCTGCCTCGAGCTTGAGATTGAGCGCATTGAGCACGGGTTGTCCGCCGTTATAGGAGAAAGACACGGCTGTCATTTCAACGTACCCTCGAACTGGAGAAGGCAGAGGCACGGCATCCGGCTTTTCCGGGACGCCAGGAGCCATTTCGAGGATATCCAAGATTCGTCGGAGACTGGCAGTCAGACGGTTGAACCGGGAATAGATGTCCACGGCGGCGTTCAGCGGATCGAACAGTCGGGCCAGGTAGCTGTAAAAAGCGACGAGTCCTCCGACTGTCAAAGCTCCAACGAACACCCGATAACCGCCATAGCCCAGGATGGCAATTGTGCCGAGAGCAATTACCATCATGTAACAAGTCCTGAACAGGATCTCGACAAGATTGCGATGATTCAGAGCCTTGATCCGTGCGGTCGCGCGCTCCAGAAATGCCTTGGTTTGGCTCTGTTCTCGGTGCAGAAGTTGAATTTGAGTAACCGAACCGAGGTGTTCTTGGAGAAAACTGCTTTCCCGACTCGATTCCTGCTGAGCAGAGTCTGAGGCGCGCCGCAGTCGGCTTTCGAAGTTTCTCCGAAAAACGAAAAAGAGAGGCATGAGGGGGAGGATTAAGCAAGTCAGCCGGGAATCGAGTACGAACATCGTTCCTATGACAAAGAGCGTATTGAACGCCACCTGGAGAACATAGGGTACGAGGCTCGACCCGAGTTCTGCCAACTGATCGACGTCCTGCTCCATCCGGTAGAGCTTTTCCCCCACAGGCATCGTTTCATGGTAGTCCGCGGACAGGCGATTCATCTGCTCCAGGATGCTGAGCCGAATACGAAATACGAGACCTTGTACTGTGCGGAAATTCACAAGCCCTGCAAGGGCGGAGAAGGCCAGCCGAAGGATGTAGATTGCGAAAAAACCAGCCGCAGCGATGAGTACCAAACGCAAGTCCTTTTTAGGGAGGACCCGATCAATCAGCCATTTTATGAGCAGGGGATCGAGCAGAAACATGAGACTGCTCAAAACAATGAGGGAAATACTCAGAAGATGCGCACGCATGAGAGGGCGGAGTTGGTGAACAAACCAGCGCAGCTGTGGATTGAGGTTCAGACTCAAGAGTGCTCCCCCTGGGGACGTTTCGACTGGAAGTTCTCGAACCCCCGTGGTCCTCCGGCCGGAGATTTAAGAGGGGACAATGTCGCCCAAATATGCGGTCGCAGACCCGTCGGTTCTAAGTTGTGTTTCTTCAGGTGAAAGACCATTTAGCGCGCTCGTCTCGGTAGCAGAATCCCCAAATTAGTCTGCCGTTGGGTAACGGCAGGCTGCGCGTTTTTTTACACGCCGCCGGATCAGAAAGCTCCCGCCTCGGACAATGTCTCGTTTTGTCCGGGTTGAATTTCTTTTTCGTACATTTTCCTAAACTCGGTAGGGGTTAGAGAGAATAGTTGCTTAAATTGACGTTGAAAATCCCACACAGTGCGATACCCCAGGGTCAAAGCAATCTCTTTGACTGAGAGGGCCGGGTTTTTCAATTGCTGCGCTGCGAGCCAGAGCCTCTTCCTCTTGACATATTCCCTGACCGTAACGCCGAGGCAACGTCTAAAGAGCCGGGCAAGGCGAGATCCGGAAATCCCAAATCCCAGCTCTCGGCAGATTTGCTGAATATTCCAACCAATCTTGGCGTCCTGATTGTCCACGAACCGTTGGAACCTCGTGACGCGTGAGTCTGCATAATTGGTCGGTTTCACTATCTCGACGAGCCGTTGATTTATGAACGCACTGATAGTCCCTAGGATTTGAATACCCGGGCACTGATACATCGTTAGACTAGGTCCTGCGAGTGTTAGCATCGTTTGTGTCGCGCGAGAAAATCCACTGCCTTTATCGAGCGCAAACCCCAATTTGGAAATCGCACTTTTTGGTGCCTTCGACATATTGGTTTCCTTTCTTCGTTTAAAGCTCCGGACAATCGGTCAAAGAAAAGATTGGATAGAACTGCCCGCTTCCGCGGGCTTTACGTGTGTTCCCAAACGCCAGCACTCGTGAGGAAGAACACAGAAACCTGAACCCTGAAATTTCTTGGATTGGACCTGAAACCACAGTCGATGTCAGCATGACTTCACTGGGGCTATGAATAGGGGAAATACTAGGCTGTCTCCAATCGAACGAGCGGTTCAACGGACCACAGATCCGAGCCCGCTCTGGATCTGACATCGCGTGCGGTCTCTCGATATGGAGCCTGCTTTGCAACACTCTACTTTCGTCCTTGGGATGCGCTGGACGCTATACCGTGAGAATTTGCTTGAAGGAGCCCCATCCGCTGCAATTTGTCCAAGCACTCGGCCGTGTCCGCTTCCAGTTCCTGATGTGGAACCTCGAAGCACGTCCTGATCGCACCGACGATGCCTTCAAGAGTGATTCCCGATGGTCTCGATTCCATGGCGAACCATATTCGACTGGCGGTAGCGTTTAGGCTGTAGCAGATGCCCCTAGGGATATCGAGCACTACTGCCCCATCTTCGGTATACGTTGCCAGCGCGTCGGGAGAAATCAACCAAACAGCGTCTGTATTCAGGTTCACGCTTCCCCCTTCCTCGACCGCCTGCTCATTAGCATTGCAGAGTTGACTGACAGGCTTGCGCGACATGCGCGTCCTCCTAAGCCTTTCTCTTCTTTGTCGCGCGAGCAGTTCCCTGTACGCTATGTGCACGTATACGGCCTTAGGTACCAATTCGGTCATCTCCAGCCAGAAGTCGATAAAATCTTCGAATTGGAACGTTCGCGCTTCCGAGCCCAAAGTGACGACAACGTCGGGCTTGTTGTGATCCAGGTGCGTGAACGTAATCTTCAAACCGTGTCGCTTCAAGCCGCATGCCATTGGTGTTCTGTCCCTTCCGATGGAATCCGCGAAGCCAGTAAGCACTAAGTGCGCATCTGTCGCCTTACGTCCCACTTTGAGCATGTCCAGCCAGAAATTGACAAATCCTTCAAGTTGGAACGTTCGCGCCGAAGAGCCCAAAGTGACGACAACTTGGGGATTCTTTTGATCGAGGAGCGTGAACATGATCTTTAGCTCATATTTCTGTAGGCGATAGACCATTCCGGTTCTATCCTTTTCGCCAGAATCCTGGAAGCCAGTCAAAAGGACCGTCCTTGCGCGGCGTCGTCATCTTGTGCAGAGCCGCTTGCCGAACAACCCCAAATTCCTTAACAAGGTTCAGCAAGATCGGACATCAGAAGACAGTTGCCCTCCGGCGCCAATCTTCTGCAGTCTATTCCGTTGGTCCTGAACGGAACCAATTGCGGACAGCAGCACAGAAACCTGAACCCCGAAACCTTTTCGGTCGGACCAGTGCGCGCCGGCTGCCCCGTCAAGTTTTCAGCGCAGTTATTAGTCCGCGACAAATTTGGCAGGCCCCTCTCGATCATGGAATCGAAGAGATCACACATCCAACCCCGCTGAGGATGTGAGATTTCTTGCGCCACCTCGATAGCGAGCCTGCCCTGCAACAGCCTAACCTCCTGCTCTGAAAGCCTTAAAAGGTATGCCGTGGCCGTTGCATTGAACGAGGCCCATGCGTTCTAGCTTGTCTAAATACTCGGCCGCATCGGACTCGAGTTCGCAACGGGGAACCTCGAAGTGGGTCTCGAGCGCACCCACGATGCCAGGGAGAGTAATTCCCGTTTGGCTCGCATCTATCGTTAGCCACATGCGTGCCCCAACTACATTCAAGCTGTAGCAGAGCCCTTTTTTTATATCGAGGAGTACACACCCATCCGGGCCATACGTAGCTCGGACGCTGGGCGAAACTGCCCAGGTGACACCAGTCTTGTTGTTATCCACTTTGTGACCCCTCATGTTGGGATTGGGGAAGAGAACCCCCAGTTCCGGTCTCTTGAAACCCAAGGAGCATGCATCAGGACACCTCCGGCTGACACTAGCGAGTGTTTGCGAGGGATCCGTTACGGGGCCGGGCACTCCGAAATGACGCTGAATTATGGGCACAGCTCAGCAGCGCAATGCAAACGACTCTGCGTTTTTTCCAGGACTCGGACAGAAGGAAGGGTTAAATCCATTTACCTTGTTGGTGGGGCAACCAGGGGAACACTGATCCTGTTTTGTTTGTAAGAGTTAACTCTGGGACATTTAAGTGACGATTTGGATAATTAGATTCGGGCTGTGGTTGGTGCGTCAACCGACGGACTCCAAAGACCACAGGAAAAATTCCGCACCTCGGAAAATTGTTGGGAAAGACTTCGACAAGGCAATCTTCGGCCATAGCCATAAAATCGGTGTTCGATGGCGAAGCTGCACCTCGGCATGTCGCCTCGTGCTCCATCTTTTCGTAGCGCCCGTGTAGCCCGTGGTAGCCCGTTCGTTCTATTGCGTTCAGCATGTATGCATGGTATTGCCAAGACTGGTTAACAGGATGTCTGCGAGAAACAAACCCTTTCGCGGGTGGGGCCCACGTTTGAAGGCCCTCAGGGAGGGCCTGAAGATTTCGCTTAAGGACGTTGAGCGATACAGCCGTCAGTTTGCCCAGCTTGTGGGAAACAAATCTTTTGTGATCCCGCCTAGCTCTTTAAGTGACATCGAAAAACAAAAAGCACTCCCGAACATCTATAAGCTCATCAGCTTGAGCGCAGTCTATCGCGTCCGTTTTCCTGAACTTCTGCTCAATTTCGGCGCCGACTTGGACGACATAACAAAATTTCAGAAAAAGTTCCCCTTGCCACAGCCAGCCTTACTTTCGCTCGATATTTACCACCCCAATGATACGATCAACTTTCCAGTGAAATGTGATCCTCGAATAGACCTTCGACAGTCCACTGTGCTGTCCTACTTCGTACAGAGTTGGGGCGAGGTACCGGTTGGGGCCTTGCTCCAAATGAACCTTCGAAAGCACCTGTGGGGTCTAATTGGAACGGATGACCTTACATTGCATCCATTCATCTCCCCGGGTACGCTTGTGCAGATCGACCAGCGCTACAAGAAAATTGAGAG